>ENA-OWYR01000039-OWYR01000039.1-human-gut-metagenome-genome-assembly--contig:-NODE-39-length-71383-cov-24.6503_pt1 | contig 71383 bp, 57 predicted proteins | sample MGYA00249753_ERZ652092 | MGnify/ENA primary metagenome ERZ652092 (study PRJEB26925, sample SAMN05827204) | human gut metagenome | biome: ENVO:2100002; feature: ENVO:00000062; material: ENVO:00002003... | reverse complement strand
CGGAATGTCCGGCGAACAGGAACATCATATTTCGTCTGTACCGTTTTTCTTTTCATAAACCTATAAGATCACGACTTGTGAGAGGACACTTATATCTGCCCCTCACACCCTATAAAGGCGCCACAAGATCTGCAAAATCACATTCTAACGTTCCATTTTCCAGTAAGCCGCACTGTAAGGTGCAAGTTCACTGCCACCGCCAAAATCGTGTGTTTCTCCTGTGATCAGATCTACCGCAGTGCCGCATCCAGCATCAAAATGTGCCGTAAAAGGCTGATCATCCGCATTGATCGCTACAAGAACACGCTCTGAATCTGTTTTCCGCTCAAAAATACACTGACGGTTGGTCAGAAGAACCGAACGGAAATCACCGTAATTCAATGCGTCAGAATGTTTTTTTGCCTCAGCCAGTCTGGAAATAAAAGTTGTGAGATCATTCCATTCCGGTTTTTCGAAGCAGGCACGCAGCGCAGGATCACCATCTTCTTTTTTTGCTTTTGCACCCCATTCACTGCCATAATAGACGCATGGGATGCCCGGCATGCCAAAGGCGAGGGCGTAGATCAAAGGCAGATGATTTTCGTTTGATAAAATGCTTGCGACTCTGGTGACATCATGGTTATCTACGAACGAGAGCAGATGCTTTCCTTTGTATAAAGTCCAGTTATCCGGACCAAACTGTCGGAGCAGGGAGTGATTGATCTCAAACATATTCATGCTGTTAAAACTGGAATGTAACCCCTTGTAACATTCGTAGTTTGTGACAGAATGCAGCATGGAATCATTCATCCACTGGTTATAATCACCGTGAAGTGTTTCACCGACAAGGAAGAAATCCGGTTTTAATCCATCACAGAAAGAGCGGAGTCGTCTGAGAAAATCGTGATCCAGACAGTATGCGACGTCAAGTCTCAGACCATCAATGTCAAATTCCTCTACCCATCCTTTGATGCAGGAAAAAATATGCTGGATGACATCTTCGTTTCGTAAATTCAGTTTTACAAGATCATAATTGCCTTCCCAGCCTTCATACCAGAGCCCGTCATTGTAGTTTGAATTACCGTCAAAGCTGATATGAAACCAGTCTTTGTATGGGGAATCCCATCGTTTCTCCAAAACATCCTGAAATGCCCAGAACCCTCTTCCAACGTGGTTGAATACACCATCTAAAACAACCTTAATCCCTGCTTTGTGAAGGTTTTCACAGACAGATTGAAAGTCCTCATTCGTGCCGAGACGGGTATCAATTTTGGTGTAATCTCTGGTGTTATAGCCGTGCGTGTCAGATTCGAATACCGGTGAAAAATAAATGGCATTTGCCCCAAGTTTTTCAATATGAGGAATCCAGTCATTTACTTTTAAAATGCGATGCTCTGGTACACCATCATTTTCAAAAGGTGCCCCATAGAATCCAAGTGGATAAATTTGATAAAATACGCTTTCATAAGCCCACATATTCAAGCCTCCTAATTATTTCAAAATATTAGCGGTGCAGAAGTAATGATTCAGTCGATCTGCACATTTTGCATACAGAATATAAAACATGCTACATTTATTCAGCACTCATATCGCGGGATTTCTGCGAGCAGGCACGCTGGGCAGAAATCACAGTGTTGCGGAAACCTCCGGCTTCCAGAGCAGCGACAGCCTCTATAGTGGTCCCGGCAGGGGAGCAGACAGCGTCTTTTAGCTCGCCCGGGTGTTTTCCGGTTTCCAAGACCATTTTTGCAGAGCCATAGACAGATTGGGCGGCAAATTTATAGGCCTGTGCACGCGGCATTCCGTCGGCAACGGCGGCATCCGCCATAGCTTCGATAAACATGTATACATAAGCCGGAGAAGAACCGGAAACCCCGATGACAGCGTCCATAAGAGATTCACTGATCACTTCCGATTTGCCGAAGGAGTTGAAGAGTGCCTGAACTTCTTTTAATTCTTCCGGGGTCACATTTTGGTTGACGCACAATGCGCTCATTGCCTCACCGACTAAGGCTGGGGTATTTGGCATGGCACGTACAAGCTTGACTGGTTTGCCAAAGGAGTCCTCGATGGCGGCAATTGTTTTTCCGGCGGCAATGGATACGATCACACATCCTGATTTTACATGAGAGGAAATCTGTGGGATTACTTCATCAAATTTATTTGGTTTTACAGCAAGAAATAAAATATCACTGCGTTCTGCAACCGTTTCATTGGACAGGGTTGTCTCAATGGAATATGTACTCTGCAGTTTTTCTAAGGTAGCTGCGGAATGGGCGCTGGCAATGATCTGGCTGGTTGTCACTAACTCTGAGTGTACAATACCGCCGATCATGGCACTTCCCATATTTCCAGCTCCAATGAAACCGATAATCTTATCTATCATATATCCTCCTTGTTTGTGTCCTGTATTTTCTTTCATCCTAGTTCATTTGTTCTGAAAGGTCAACCTTTTAGACATAATTAGGGCTGGAATACTGTAAAAAATGTTACTGTTCACTCGTATCTCGTTCCAGTAACGATTCGCAGACTCATTTAAAGTTTTTGTTTTGCAAAAGGAGTCAGCTCACTCCTGAATCACTTTCTTACACAGCAAAACAGCAAGTGTTTTACTGCTGAGTGAACAGTAACTAAAAAATCATTACATTTTACAGTATTCCAGCCCGTAAAGGGGAGGAAAAAATAACAAACTATAGTTGAAATATACTTTGTTTTTATTTAAAAAATTAGTAGGCTGCCAGAATTTCTTTTAAAGCGGCGATAAATGCCTGATTCTGTTCTTCTGTGCCGATACTGACACGGTTAAAACCAAATGCACTGATCATAATTTTTTGTTCTGCAAGGGCGGCGCGGATTTCTTTTGGATCATGGTGTGTGTCGAAGTAGATGAAGTTTGCGCATGGTTTTGCAAGAGTGCAGCCTAATTTTGTCAGTTCCTCCACAAGATATTCACGTCCTGCTGTGGTGAGTGCTTTGATTTTTTTGATATATTCCTGATCTTTCAAGGCAGTCTGGGCAGCAGCAAGTGCGTTGTAGCTGACATTCCATGCCTGACAGGCTTTCATAAGTTCGTCGATCAGCAATGGATCAGCGAAGGTGTAACCGATGCGGAGACCAGCCATGCCATAAATTTTGGAGAAAGTACGCAGTACAAAGAGCGGTCTGTCGTAGCCTTCCTGAATCATTTTGATGAGGCTGTAGTGAGCAGGATCTTCCACGTATTCGAAATATGCTTCATCTACCACCGGAATGACATGATCCGGGAGTTTGCGGATGAATTCTTCGACTTTTGCAGAGTTTACATAAGTTCCGGTCGGGTTGTTTGGATTGCAGACGATCACCATTTTCGTTTTGTCCGTAATGGCAGCAAGCATTGCGTCGAGGTCGTAACAGTAATCATCGGTCAGTGGGAGAACGACACGGACACCGCCGTTATCGCTGACCATATCCGGAAAAGCTTCATAAGTTGGAGCACAGTACACCACTTCGTCCCCATAATTGATAAATACTTCACCAAGCATATCGATAATCGCAGAGGAACCAGCACCGATACAGACATGATCTACGGTAAGACCATAGAGATCAGCCAGCTGCTTTTTGAGATCGACTGCATAGAAATCCTGATACATATAGCTGTTGAGGGAAGCATCCGTAACAGCTTTTTTTACCTCATCAGACATACCGTATGGATTTTCATTATAATTCATTCGTGTCACATTCTTCGGGGTGGAAGTTTTCTGACGTGCACCACGGTTGCTCTTTGGTTTTGTTTTCATGCTGTCTCTTAATAAACATTCTACATTCATCTTCATAATCTCCTTGTCTTTTATATATATAAATTCAGTTGATAATGGAAACCGGATGCCCTTCTAAGTAGCACCGGAAATTGTCGATCGCCATATCGATCGCGCGGATTCTGGATTCTCTTGTGAGCCATGCGATATGTCCGGTGATGACGGTGTTTGGTGCAGTTAACAACGGACTGCCGCAAACCGGCGGTTCATTCGTCAGAACATCAAGTCCTGCGGCTAATACTTTTCCGGATGCAAGCGCATCCGCAAGCGCCTGTTCATCGATGAGGGCACCGCGCGCTGTATTGATTAAAATGACACCGTCTTTCATTTTGGCAAGGGTGTCCTGATTGATCATGCGTTCGGTTGCCGGGGTATGCGGCGTGTGCAGGGAAATAAAATCGCTTCTGGCAAGCAGCTCATCTAACGATACCTGTTCAATGAAATCATATGCAGCACCTTCTTTTTTGTGGCGGCCGTATGCGAGCACATGCATGCCAAATCCCTGTGCCATTTTTGCAAACGCAAAGCCGATCGCACCAAGACCGATCACACCGATCGTTTTGTCATATAATTCGATCTGTCTGGTGACCGATTTACAGAATTCGTTGTGGTTTTCCGGTACAGACCAGTCGATCGTTTTGATACGGGTGTCATGCGTGCCGATATGATGGCAGACATCCATTAATAAAGCGAAAGCGTATTCTGCGATCGTCTGTGAACCGTAGATGGTATTGGAAATGGAAATACCGCGTTTTCTGGTCATTTCTGTATCGAATTTTTCCCATCCGTGTCCTAAGGTGGCAACATATTTTAAATTCGGATGCTGGCTTAAGAATGCTTCATTCATATTGTCCGGACCGATCCACAGTCCGAATACAGCGTCCGCATCTCCGATATAAGTATGAAGTTGTTCTATATTTGGATAATGTGCAGGAACTTCAATGACAACCTCGTCAATACCGGGGAGCTGCTCCAGCCGTTTCCAGCGTTCTGTAAGCTCCTTTGGAGTGATATCTGTCTGAATAATTTCCTCCTGGATCACAACAATTTTCATTTGTCTGTCACCTCCATTTGTTTATGATTGCTAATATAAGTTCAAAAATGTTGATTTGTCAAGTATAAATTTCTTGCAAATTAAGTAAAAAAATACAATTGTGAGACAGTTTCTTCTATAGTTAATATATAAGCGTGTAATATGTGTTATCAGACGCAAAAATCGCATTTTTTACGTTTTCCACAATAAAAGGATGGAAAACATACACATTTTGAAAAAAGTATACAAATCTATAAAAATTGGCTGGATTTTGTTGACAGGAAAACAAAAAGTGTGATAAAACAGGTTTAATTTAAAACAGCAGGCAATCAGGCAGCAGACCTGAACATAGCAAAGGCGCTAGGGAATCATCCTTAGCGCCTTTTCTGTACATAGAATATATGCAGAGTACAGATGCTGTTGTTTACAGAAAACAGAAGAACAATCTGTTTCATTAGTTCATAGGAAATGGATGTTTCTTCGGAACAATAAGGAGGATTAGTTATGACGAATACACCTACCACATTTTTTGGCTGGATCATTTTTCTGATACAGCAGTATCACGGATACTATTTACAAGGGCTGCTTACCACATTGGAAACATCCCTCGCAGGTACAATCTGTGGATGCTTTTTAGGATTTCTGGTTGGAATCATCCAGGCAACGGACATCCGGGCGCAGGATAACATGATCAAAAAGATTTTACTTGGTATTCCATGGGTGATCGCAAAAATTTATGTCACGATTTTCCGTGGAACACCAATGATCGTTCAGGCAATGGTAATTTATTATGGATCATCTACAGTATTCGGAATTGACCTGAAACCATTCAATGCAGCGATTTTTATCATCCTGTTAAATACAGGAGCTTATATGTCAGAGACAGTCCGCGGCGGTATCAATTCCATTGATGTCGGACAGATTGAAGGAGCAAAGGCGCTTGGAATGGGATATGTTCCGATGATGATCTATATTATTCTTCCACAGACTTTTAAAATTATCGCACCGCAGATCGGAAATACTTTTGTTGCAAATATCAAAGATACTTCCGTATTAAATGTAATCGCAGTCACAGAACTTTTCTATATCACAAAAGTTGCAGCCGGAACATATTTCAGAATGTTTGAGGCATATACGATCACAGCATTGATTTACCTGACACTTACCTTATTATTTAACAGTTTGCTGAAGCTGATCGAAAAGTATATGGCAGGAAAAGAAAGCTACGAGGTTTTAAATCCGGCAGCCGCAAAATAAATCAGGGGATCAGATGGAAAGAAAAGAGGAACGTGTTATGGCAAGACAATCAATATTTAAGTTTAATGAGAGAGTGACGACTGAGGCAAAGGATGCAACGTATGAATTTCGTGGTCCGGTCATCAGTGTCAAGAATCTGGAAAAGAAATTCGGGGAACACGAAGTTTTAAAAGACATCAGTTTTGATCTGTTTGAGGGCGATGTGGTCTGTATCATCGGATCTTCCGGATCAGGAAAATCTACCTTATTAAGATGCATCAATCATTTGGAGACACCGACGAGCGGTCAGATATTATATCATGGCTATCCATTGACGAAGGATGCACAGACGATCAACCGTTTCCGTTCCCAGGTGGGAATGGTGTTCCAGCAGTTCAACCTGTTTAACAATATGACGGTTTTTGACAACTGCATGGCTGGTGTCCACAAGGTGAAAAAAAGAAGCAAGGAATATTCCACCGAGATCTGTATGAAATATCTGGAAAAAGTAGGAATGGCTCCTTATGTAAAAGCAAAACCACACCAGTTATCCGGTGGTATGAAACAGAGAGTGGCGATCGCCAGGGCACTTGCAATGGAACCGGAAGTATTGCTTTTTGATGAACCGACTTCCGCATTGGATCCGGAAATGGTCGGAGAAGTTTTATCGGTTATGAAACAGCTTGCAAATGAAGGACTTACTATGGTGATCGTAACGCATGAGATGGCGTTTGCAAGAGATGTATCCACAAGAACCATTTTCATGGATAAAGGATATATTGTGGAGGATGCACCGCCACAGGAGTTATTTAATAACCCGAAGGAAGCGAGAACCAGAGAGTTTTTAAGCAGGTTTATGCAGGGTTAAGGTTCGTAAAAGGCAAATTGTATTTGTTTTTTAATCATAGAATGAGGAGGACAATATTATGAGAAGAAAATTAACAGCAGCACTTTTGACAGCAGCAATGGCAATTTCATTAACAGCCTGTGGCGGATCAGGTGACACAGCTTCGGCAGGGGCATCCACAGGAGAGACAGCAAGTGTGACAGAGGCGGGCGCAACAACAACCGCTTCCGGAAAAGAAGTTCTCCGGGTTGCAATGTCAGCAGATTATGCACCGTTTGACTGGCTGCAGGAGGATGATTCCAATGGAGCAGTGATGACATCGAATGGTTCCTATATGAATGGTTATGATGTTCTTGTCGCAAAATACATAGCAGAAAAACTGGATATGGATCTTGAAATCACACAGATTGACTGGGATGGTCTGATCCTTTCCATCCAGTCCGGAAAAGTTGACTGTGCGATCGCCGGAATGTCCATCACAAGCGAGAGATCCCAGTCGGTAGATTTCTCGGATCCGTATTACAATGCAAATATTGTTGCGGTTGTTGCGGCTGACGGATCTTATGCAGATGCAGTAAATGTTACAGATTTTGAGGGTGCAACACTTACCTCTACACTGAACACAGTATGGTATGATGTATTAGACCAGATCACGGATTATGCGACAAAGGATGCAGCGCTTGATACATTTGCATCTATGGTTGCAGCAGTCCATGCAGGAAAAATTGATGGATTTACCTGTGATATGCCTTCTGCAAAATCTATTTTAGTAAGCAATCCGGATTTAAAGATCATCGATTTTGAGGGCGGTACTGGATTTGAGGTCAGCAACGAAGAGACAGACCTTGGTATCCCTTACCAGAAAGGAAACACAGAATTAGTAGATAAGATCAATGAAGTGCTCGCCGGATTCTCACAGGAGGATAGAGATGCCATGATGGATCAGGCAGTAGCTTCTCAGCCGGTAAGCAACTAATATGGAACAGACAGCAGTCGAAAAAAAATTCGGAAAATATGTCATGGCTTCCATGATCACCATGTTTCTCCAAAGCGCCTACTCCATGATTGACGGTTTATTTGTCAGCAATCTGATAGGTGACACGGCATTATCCGCAGTCAATGTTGCGTGGCCGATCATTGCAGTGGTAACTGCAATCGGCACCGGCGTTGGATGCGGCGGAGCCGTAATGATGTCAACCAAACAGGGAGAGGGAAAGAACGAAGAGTCGAACATTGTACGGGCAAATGTCATTCTTGCATTATTGGCATCGAGTATTGTGGTTACGATTCTTTTTCTTATTTTACTGACTCCTTTATTGAAATTAATGGGCGCAGAAGGAGAACTTTTAAGGCTGTCACAGATTTATGGAAGGGTAATGCTCACAGGCGGCGTGCTTCAGATCTTATCCTGTGGACTGACACCTCTTCTTCGAAATGACAACCGGGCGGTCAGTGCCATGATGATCATGGTGGGTGGTTTATTTGCTAACCTTGGTCTTGATTTTGTTTTTATGTATGTTTTTCATATGGGAATTGGCGGTGCAGCAGGCGCTTCACTGTGTGCGCAGTTGTTTACGACTGTGTGCTGCCTGATGATTCTTTGCACAAAGAAAACAGATCCAATCCGTCTTTCACAGTTTATGATAAGGAAGGAATACTGGAAAAAAATTTTTAAGACAGCAGTTTCACCGTTTGGAATATCGCTGACCCCTTCTTTATTGATTTTATATCACAACGTTGCGTGTTTAAAATTTGGCGGCGATCTTGCGGTAAATGCATATGCACTCATCAGTTCCACCGTCGGCTCGTACCGTGTGCTTCTGATCGGTGTCGCAGAGGGGATTCAGCCACTTGCAAGTTATGCCTATGGCGCACATGATTTTCATGCAATCCGGAAGATAAGAAACAAGGCGGTCATCACAGCGATTGGGGTGAGCTTCTTCTTATTTATCTTTACCATCGCAACAGCCCGGTTTTATCCGGCAATTTACGGATATGAGGGGGAAGCGGCAGAACTTGGTTATCATGCGGTCATGGTGACGGCAGCACAGCTTATTTTTACAGGACTTGTCCGTGTGACCAATTCCTTTTTCTATTCGGTTGGAAAAGATAAATACTCGCTGTTTATGATTTACTTTGATCCACTGATTATGACGCCGCTTACGATCATGATCCTCCCACGGATTTTTGGACTGGATGGTATCTGGATCACAGCAGTTGTGACGCAGTTTATTTTAAACATTGTGGCATTTGGAATGTTTGCAAGTCATGAAAGACAGATGAAGAGGATGGAAGCAGAGAAAGCATTTGCAGGAAAATGAGAAGGATAAGAGAAATCGTACAGTAGACAGGTACATGAAAAAGAACGTAACGAAGATGGCCGGTACACCATCAAAGTTACGTTCTTTTCCTTTCCCTAATAAATCGCGTTCGTACAAGTACTACGCACTACATGAAATAAAATGTTTGTTAATGTTTATATAATAGGAAGAAACTCCTATGTAATAAAACCGGAACTATGAAAAAATGCAGATTAGAAATCTGTAAGATCAGCTTTTCTCTTCTCTAAGAAGGCACCCATTCCTTCTTTTTTGTCATGAGTATCATTTACAACACCGAAGAGGTTTGCTTCCATCTCAACAGCATTTCTGATATCCATATCGTAACCATTGTTGATCGCTGCTTTTGCAACAGATACAGCGTAGCTTCCTTTGGAGATGATCTTTGCTGCCATAGTTTTTGCAGTTTCCATTAATTCTTCTTTTGCAACAACTTTGTTCACTAAACCGATGCGGTAAGCTTCGTTTGCATCGATGTTATCGCATGTGAAGATCATTTCTTTGGCACGTCCCATACCAACTAAGCGGGCAAGTCTCTGTGTACCGCCGAATCCAGGAATGATTCCAAGTCCACATTCCGGCTGACCGAAGATTGCGTTGTCAGATGCAATACGGATATCACATGCCATAGCAATCTCACATCCACCGCCAAGTGCGAAACCGTTAACGGCTGCGATTGTTACCTGACGCATATTCATTAATTTGAAGAATGGAACAGAAGCTCTGATACCGAATGCTCTTGCCTCCGGAGCTGTAAAGTTCACCATCTCGGCAATATCAGCACCTGCAACAAAAGATTTGAATGCGTTGTCTTTCTTGTCAGGACCACCGGTTAAGATCACAACTTTGATATCGTCTCTTCCCTCGATCTCTGTTAAAGCTGTGTTTAACTCGTCTAATGTCTCACTGTTTAATGCATTTAATGCTGCTGGTCTTGAGATGGTAAGAACGGCGATCTCGTTCTCCACATCTAATTTTAAATTGTTGAATTCGCTCACGATAATACCCTCCTGAATAGATTGATAAAAAATTAACAATACATGTTATATCTAGAGTACTTCTTTTGAGCGGATTTGTCAATATGAACGTCGATAAACTTTTTCTAAAATCTGTAAAAAATGGAAAATCGCTCCGTTTACATCCGGGGGAATCCTTATTATAATGGGAATATGAGCGAAACATACTTTATGTTATGAAGACTTTGACAATTGCAAAACTTATATAATTTTTTTGAAATTGTTCAAAAGTAACAAAATTTTCGAAAACCCGCTTTCGCTACGTGTCGCTGGTAGCGGTACTAAGAAGCCAGTTACAACTTACGTTGTATCTGCCTTCTAAGAACCGACCGCTCCCCAGTGTTTTCTCAAGCTTTTGTTACTTTTTCACAATTCAATTTACATTTTGTGAGTTTTGCAATTGAATTTACATTACATATGATGTTGATAATAATTGATATTTGAAGGTAAAGAGGAATAAAACATGATCACAGATTACAATTTACAGATTTTAATAGAGCCGTTGTTACACTGGTTTGCGGGGCATGCCCGTGTGCTTCCGTGGAGGGAAGAACCGACACCGTACCGGGTGTGGGTGTCGGAGATTATGTTACAGCAGACGAGAGTGGAAGCGGTAAAACCTTATTTTGAGCGGTTTACGAAGCGACTGCCGGATGTGGAGGCTTTGGCGGAATGCCCGGAGGATGAGTTGTTAAAACTCTGGGAGGGATTAGGCTATTACAACCGCGTGCGGAATATGCAGAAGGCAGCCGTTCAGGTGATGGAAGAATATGGTGGAAAACTTCCGGCAGATTATGAGAAATTGTTGAAACTGAAGGGAATCGGAAGTTACACTGCCGGGGCGATCGCCTCCATTGCATATCAGATTCCGGTGCCGGCTGTGGATGGAAATGTATTCCGCATCCTGACGAGAGTGGCTGCGGACGATACCGATATTATGAAGCCGTCTTTTCGCACCCTTCTGGAAAAAGAGCTGCGGGAAGTCATGCAGGGAATGGAGATGCCGGGGGCTTTTAACCAGGCACTGATGGAACTTGGTGCGACTGTGTGTGTGCCGAATGGTGCGCCGTTATGTGAACAGTGTCCGTGGAACAGTCTCTGTCTGGCAAGGAAAGAGGGCAGGATTGCAGAGCTTCCGGTCAGGACGAAAGCGAAAGCGAGACGTATCGAAAAGAGGACGGTGCTTGTCATCCGGGACAATGATAAAGTGGCAATCCGGAAACGACCGGAAAAAGGACTTCTTGCAGGACTCTATGAACTGCCGAATGTTGAGGGGCGATACTCGCAGGATGAGATTGTTCATCTGGTAAAAGAGATGCAGCTTTCTCCGATCCGGGTACAGAAGCTAGAGAATGCAAAACATATATTTTCCCATATCGAATGGCAGATGGAAGGATATGCGGTTTTGGTGGCAGAAGCAGGATTTGACACTGAGGCAGAGAAAATGGCAGAAAATCATCTCATTTTTGTGGACGCAGAAAAATCTCAGGAAAATTATGCGATTCCATCTGCGTTTGCCGCTTACGCAAAATATATGGGGATCAGACTTGGAAATGAAAAATTTCTGGAGACGGATTAGAAAACATGGAAATATTACAATTTCCAGGATAAAAAAGAGGGAGCCGGTGCATTGCACCGGCTATTCATATGAAAAAGATTGTGTATGGAAAGTGAAATGCTTCACTATTTTCTGGGAGGAACCTTGCTTACTGGTTAAGCAAGGCAACCTGATTTACTCAGGTATGAAAAAAAGTTCTATGAAAAATTTTCTTGTTGGCTTAACTTATGCTTAGAGTATAAAGTTGAATTGTGTCTATCGTATGATGGCTTTGTGAGAAATTTGTAAATAAAATATGAACAAAATGTTCAAAATTCAGGCTGTAATAAATAATTAAGAAAAAATAAATTGGCTTGTCATAATAAAATATGTATAATAGGAAAGTACTACAACCGTTTCGCAGTCCGGATACAGGATTGCAGACGATCAGTAAATAATGTTGGAAAATGTTGAAATTATAATAAGGAAAGTCAGAGGTAATAAAAGATGTACGATTGCATCGTGATAGGAGCCGGAATTGCCGGAGCAGCCTGTGCCAGAAAACTGGCAGAGGAAGCCGGAAAGAAAGTTCTTGTGATTGAGAGACGAAACCATGTTGGAGGAAACTGCTATGATGTTTTGGATGAATATGGCATTTTAATCCATGAGTATGGTCCACATATTTTCCATACAGGCCTGGAAGAAGTTTATGAATATCTATCGAGATTTACGGAATGGTATCCTTTCGGACATGAAGTGGTAGCAAAAGTGGGGGACAAGCTGATCCCGGTTCCATTTAACTTAAATACGCTGCACATGGTTTATGAGAAGGAAAAAGCAGATCTTCTGGAGAAAAAACTGATCGAAGCTTACGGTGAGGGAAGCCGTGTGCCGATCATGAAACTTCGTGAGAATGATGATCCGGATATCCGTGAGATCGCACAGTATGTCTATGAGAATGTATTTTTGAAATATACCATGAAACAGTGGGGACAGAAGCCGGAAGAGATCAGTCCGGAAGTGACAGGGAGAGTGCCGGTGCTGATCTCTTATGACAACCGCTATTTTCAAGACAAATATCAGGGTGTGCCAAAGGATGGCTTCACACCGATGTTTGAGCATATGTTAGATCATGAGAACATAGAAGTTGTTCTGGATACAGACTGCAGGGATGTCTTAAAGTTTACAGGGAATGAGATCCTTTTTGAGGGAAAACCATTTGAGGGAGATGTCATTTACACAGGAGCGCTGGATGAGCTTTTTGATTGTAAATTCGGCAGACTGCCGTATCGTTCGCTGGATTTCCATTTTGAGCATTATGATGAGGAGTCTTATCAGGGACACAGCGTGGTAAACTACACGGTAAGCGAAGATTACACCCGCATTACGGAGTTTAAATTTCTGACGGGACAGAAAAATACAGATGGAACTACAATTGTAAAAGAATATCCATTTGCATATACGGGCGCAGCGGGCGAGATTCCCTACTATGCGATTTTAAATGAGGAAAATCAGGCGCTTTACGAGAAATACAGGGCACTCACAGCAGGACTTCCGAAGTTCCATTTATTAGGCAGACTTGCAGAATACAAATATTACAATATTGATGCCATGACGAAAAAAGCCATGGAACTGGCAGATGCCATTATGAATCAGTAGGAAAGGTTAGCATTATGAAGTTACTTACATTTGCAATTCCATCTTATAATTCGCAGGATTATATGGAACACTGCATCCTGTCTCTGCTTCCGGGTGGGGATGATGTTGAGATTTTGATCGTGGATGACGGATCAAAGGACCGCACCGCAGAGATCGCAGACGAGTACGAGAGAAAATATCCGGGAATCGTGCGTGCCATCCATCAGGAAAACGGAGGGCACGGAGAGGCAGTGAATGCCGGGATCCGCAATGCCACAGGACTTTTCTTCAAGGTTGTGGACAGTGACGACTGGGTGGATTACGAAGCCTATATGAAGATCTTAAAAAAATTGCGTGAACTTGCTGGCGGAGATACCGTGCTGGATATGTTCATTGCAAATTATGTTTATGAAAAAGAGGGTGTACGGCACAAAAAAATCATGCGCTATTCTTCCCTGCCGCAGGATAAGATTTTTACATGGAATGAGGCAGGAAGATTCCACAAGGGACAGTACATTCTGATGCATTCTGTCATTTACCGTACACAGCTTCTGCGGGAATGTGGGCTTGAACTGCCAAAACATACTTTTTATGTGGATAACATTTATGTGTACAAGCCATTGCCAAGCGTAAAGCATATGTACTACATGGATGTTGATTTTTACCGTTACTTCATTGGACGTGATGACCAGTCCGTCAATGAAAAAGTCATGATCGGTCGTATTGACCAGCAGATCAAGGTGAATAAGATCATGATCGATGAGTTTGATCTCTGGAAGATCCAGAATCCAAAACTGCGCCACTATATGTTCAATTATCTCGAGATCATCACAGTGATCTCAACGATCATGCTGATCCGTTCCGGCACAGAGGAGAATCTTGAGAAAAAACGTGAGCTATGGAAATATATCAAAGACCATGATATCCGTCTGTTCCACCATTTGAGAAACGGTATTATGGGAAATGCGATGAACCTTCCGGGAAGAGGCGGAAGAAAAATCTCAGTTGCAGCCTACAAGCTTTCACAGAAAATTGTTGGATTTAACTAAGGATATGGTGATCAGGTATGTACGTAAGACGGTCTAATATGGAAGATATACCGGCAATGATGGATTTATATGCACAGGCAAGGGTTTTTATGCGTGAACATGGAAATCCAAACCAGTGGGATGACAGTTATCCGTCGAGAGAACTGCTGGAAAAGGATATTGCCTTTGGGAACAGCTACATTGTGGAAGATGATGAGAAGAATCTGGCAGCAACATTTGCCTTTATAAAAGGCGAAGATCCGACTTATTATGGGATTGAAAATGGGGCATGGCTGAATCATGAACCATATGGAACCATTCACAGACTTGCGGGAAATACTTCTTATCATGGAATTGCCAGTGGATGTATTAGCTGGTGTAAGAGCCAGATTGGAAATCTGAGAGCAGACACCCATGAGGATAATAAAATCATGCAGCATTTGTTGGAAAAGAATGGTTTCGTGCGATGTGGAATCATTCATCTTGCAAATGGTGCGCCAAGAATTGCTTATCAGTTTGCCGGAGACAGTACAAACTACTGGGGCAGCAATGAGCAGTCGCAGCAGAATTATAATCAGCCAAACCGCAGTAATCAGCCGATGCAAAATCAGAACTGGAGTGTGAGAGAAGTTTCTTCCGGTGGGCGTGGATTCGGAATTGCGTCCATGGTACTTGGCATTATCGCACTGGTCTTATTCTTTTCCTTCGTGAATATTCCACTTGCGATTCTCTCGATTATCTTTGGTATTATCCAGTTGACGAGAAAGGCACCAAAAGGGATGGCAATCTCCGGGATCGTCATGAGTACAATCTCATTATTTCTGTTAGTGATTTTCTGGGCTGGTATGTTTGTGTCAGATGCCAGAACAGAAAGTACGGATAACAGCACTTATTATGAAGGATCCGAAAATGATGATGCATCCGGTGATTATTATGATGGCTTATATGAGGGCTACCAGCAGGGATACAAAGATGGCTATTATGATGGCTACTATGGCTACACACCGGATGAAGATTTCTTTGGTTATCTTCCAAATGATGATTCTTATAATTTTCATGAGAAGAACGGCATATATTATTAATAAAGAAATGACAGCCGGGGAATCCGTTTGAGACAGAAAAGCAATGGAAAGCAACAATTCGTTATAAAAAGAGCAGCAGGATTTCTGCTGCTTATTTTTGCGTTTACAGGGATCATTGGTATTTGCGTGGAAAAAAAGGACAATAGGATAAGAGCAGACAGTGGGATGGAGACAGAGAGAATGGCAGAAGAGAACACGAAAGCAGCATCAGGAAAAATCAAAGAAGAGGAAGTTAAGAAAGTGGCTTTGACATTTGATGATGGACCAAATCCGGATCATACGGAGACACTTTTGGAAGGCTTGAAAGAGCGGAATGTGAAGGCAACTTTTTTTCTTCTGGGTGCGGAGTGTGAAAAATATCCCGAGATCGTGAAGAAAATCCATGCAGACGGACATCTCATCGGCGTTCATTCCTATGAACATGTGAATCTTTCCAATCTCACGGATCAGGCGGCGATGGAACAGGTGGACAAAACAGACCAGATTATTTTTGGACTGACCGGAGAACATGCGCAGTATATCAGACCGCCTTACGGCTGCTGGAAATGCAATCTTGATTATGAGACAAAAATGATCGAGGTGCTGTGGGACGTCGATCCGCTCGACTGGAAGACAGATAATTCCAGCGTCATTGCAAAGCGTGTCATGGATAAAGTACAGGAAAATGATATCATTTTGCTGCATGATGCCTCGGAATCATCAGTAAATGCAGCATTTCAGATTATTGATGAATTGCAGGGAGAGGGATATTCGTTTGTGACGGTCGAGGAACTGATACTGGAATAAGAAGGTTCGAGCGTCAGGTGTATAAAAAGTATACGCTTGAAAAAACACCGGCGTAAAATTTTAGCCTGATCATGAAAAAATAGATTGATTTACAAACGTAGAGTGAAATGCTATGATAACAGAAAAAGGGGCTGTAAAATAAGCCCCTTTTTGTCGTTAGATATCCCCGGAATAAAAGCGGTTGCTTTTGCAGGGCTATGTATGCAATAATATCATTATCTATCCAAAGGACAGATAATGATATTATTAAGTTCAGAAACATGACACAGGTCAAAATGACAATATAGGTAATTGCAAAACTTATAGAAAACATAATTAAATTGTGGAAAATAAGATAAAATGAAATATCCACTTGTCAAACAGGGCAAATTCATGTAATGTAGTAATTGCGATGAATTTTCACGAATAAAATCCGTCATATTTTTGAAATGAAATACTAAAAATTGAATTTATGATCTCAAATATTGCAAGTTTTGAAATCAGAATATTCAAAATGGTCAAGTGTACGCAGTACACGGACAAAAAGAAAGGCTTTTCGTATGGATTTATTTGATTATATGAGAGAACAGAACAGAGAAAAGGAGTCGCCATTAGCTTCCAGACTTCGTCCAACCACGTTGGATGAGATGGTAGGGCAGCAGCATATCATCGGAAAAGACAAGCTGCTTTACCGTGCGATCAAGGCTGACAAGTTGAGTTCCATTATTTTATATGGACCGCCGGGAACCGGGAAAACGACTTTGGCAAAGGTCATTGCCAATACCACAAGTGCTGAGTTCCTTCAGATCAATGCAACTTCCGCCGGGAAAAAAGACATGGAGGATGTCATTGCGCAGGCGAAGAACAATCAGGGCATGTACGGAAAAAAGACGATCCTGTTTATCGATGAGATCCACCGGTTCAACAAGGGACAGCAGGACTATCTCCTTCCGTTTGTGGAGGACGGAACCGTGATCTTAATTGGTGCAACGACCGAGAATCCATATTTTGAGGTGAATGGAGCGCTTTTGTCCCGTTCCATTATTTTTGAGCTGAAGAATCTGTCCACGGAAGATATTAAGACACTGATCCTCAGGGCGGTGAATGATAAAGAAAAAGGAATGGGCGCTTACGATGCAGTCATTGAGGAAGAGGCACTGGATTTTCTTGCGGATGTGGCAAACGGAGACGCAAGAGCAGCGCTCACAGCGATCGAACTTGGCATTCTGACAACGGAGCGGAGTGATGATGGAAAAATCCATATCACACTTGAGGTAGCTAGTGAATGTATCCAGAAACGTGTGGTGCGCTATGATAAAACAGGAGATAACCATTACGATACAGTCTCTGCGTTTATCAAAAGCATGCGCGGCTCTGACCCGGATGCAGCAGTTTATTATCTTGCCAGAATGCTTTATGCGGGGGAAGATATTAAGTTCATCGCAAGAAGGATTATGATCTGCGCAGCGGAGGATGTGAGCAATGCCGATCCGATGGCACTCGTTGTCGCAACATCGGCAGCACAGGCAGTTGAGCGTATCGGTATGCCGGAGGCACAGATTATTTTGTCGCAGGCGGTCACGTATGTGGCAAGTGCGCCAAAGAGCAACTCGGCAGTCAATGCGATCTTCGATGCGATGGAAGCAGTAAAGAATACGAAAACAGCGCCGATCCCGGTTCATTTACAGGATGCACATTACAAGTCATCCGGAAAACTGGGGCATGGTGTTGGATATAAATATGCACATGATTATCCGGATCATTATGTGGAGCAGCAATATCTGCCGGACGGACTGACAGACCGGAAGTTCTACGTTCCGGGTGAGAACGGCTACGAGAAGAAGATCCGTGAATATTTCAAAAAGATCAAGGGTGAGCCAGAAGAGGAGTAAGAGAACATTCCGGGCATGAGATGATCTCTGTTTCACAGGCTGATGAGCAGAGCACATTTTTCCGGTATTGGATCTTTACATATATTAAAAAGCAGGAGGAATTAGAGATGAAGTCCTACGAGGAAATGACAAAAGAAGAGTTATTGAAAGAGAAGGAAGGATTGGAAGCGGAATACAAAAAATTCCAGCAGAGAGGCTTAAAACTTGATATGTCCAGAGGCAAGCCATCCCAGGAACAGTTAGACCTTTCGATGGGAATGATGGATGTACTGACTTCCGGTGTTGATCTGACCTGTGATGATGGTACAGACTGCAGAAACTATGGTGTGCTGGACGGTATCAGTGAAGCAAAACAGCTTATCGGTGATATGATCGAGTGTAATCCGGACAATATCATCATTTATGGTAACTCAAGCCTTAACATTATGTATGACACCATCTCCCGTTCCATGACACACGGTGTAATGGGAAATACTCCATGGTGCAAATTAGATAAAGTAAAATTTTTGTGCCCGGTACCGGGATATGACAGACATTTTGCGATCACAGAATATTTCGGCATTGAGATGATCAACGTACCGATGCTTCCGACCGGACCGGATATGGATATGGTGGAAGACCTTGTGAGCAAAGATGAGGCAATCAAAGGTATCTGGTGTGTGCCAAAATATTCCAATCCACAGGGAATCACTTATTCCGATGAGACAGTCCGCCGTTTTGCAAGATTAAAACCGGCAGCAAAAGATTTCCGTATTTACTGGGATAACGCATACTGCGTGCATCATTTATATGATATTAACCAGGATCATCTGATCGAGATCTTAAAAGAATGCAAGAGAGCAGGAAACCCGGATATGGTTTACAAATTCTGTTCTACAAGCAAGATCACATTCCCTGGTTCCGGTGTGGCAGCGATCGCAACTTCTGCCAACAACTTAGAGGATATCAAGAAACAGTTGAAGATCCAGACCATTGGTCATGATAAGGTAAACCAGCTGCGCCATGTCCGTTTCTTCAAAGATATCCACGGAATCACAGAGCATATGCGCAAACACGCAGATTCTCTCCGTCCAAAATTTGAAATGATCCTGGATACATTTGAAAGAGAGCTAAAAGGACTCGGAGCCGGAAGCTGGTACAGCCCGAAGGGTGGATACTTCATCACATATGAGACACTGGATGGATGTGCAAAAAATGTTGTGGCAAAAGCAAAAAAAGCAGGGGTTGTGATGACTCCGGCGGGTGCGCCTTTCCCATATGGAAAAGATCCGCATGATTCTGTCATCCGTATCTCACCATCCTATCCAAGCCTGGAAGATCTTACGACTGCGATCGACATCTTTGTTGTCTGTGTCAAGCTCGCAAGCATTGAGAAGCTTTTAGGAGAATAATAGTAAGTTTTTAACCGCTGAAAAGCAAAAGAAAAAGACCTGTGTGTACAATGTCATGATGTTCGCATGACATAGGTACACGCAGGTCTTTTTTATGAATTATGCCTCAGTGGAAGCATCCTCTGTTCCGTTTTTCCATTTGTTGAATTTCTCGACAACTGCGTCGTAGGTTCTCTGGGAAATATCCGGAAGTTTATCGCCCCATGCTTTGGTTGCCTGTTCGAAACCTTTCTTGAAAGCTTCTAACATAGCGTCTGCCTTGTCAGGATCATCACCGGATAAAGCTTTTGCAAAATCAAGAATACGGTCGGAAGTCTGCTCTACACCCCAGTAACCGTCGTCTGCGATATCTGCCTGTGCCTGTGCTTTCACATCGGCTGATACGGTAAAATCACCTTTTGCAAGGAATTTCCACATATCATCTGCGGTGCCGATCGCAACACCCTGCTTGGTCATCATCTGCTCAACGATGCTGCGGAGCTGTGCAGTGCGCTGCTCTGCGTCAGCTTTTAACTTTGCAACGATCGCTGCGTTGTCGGTCTTGCTTGTTGTTTTATTGGAAGCCTTGTCTGTCCTGGAGTCAGAACTCTTCTCATAAATGACACCGGAAGCTGTCTTGGAAGAAGCTGCCTTTTTCGTTGTCTCGGATGTCTTTTCTGCTGATTTTGTTGTTGTCTGTGTAGATGCTGCTGCGGCAGCAGTCACAGTGTTAATGGAATTGATTGCCATATGATCCTCCTTGTCTGGCGAAGCTGGATGCATTTGTTTTTACAGAAAACAAAATGTTCAGCCACCTGAATGAATAGTTATTAACCTTCCATGGTTCTGTTAATTATATCGGACTGGCAAAGAAAAAAGTTTAGTGCCGATTGACCTTTTGGACATAAAATGATAAGATACTAATTGTATACAAAAAACACAAAAAAAACAAGTTTTATTTTAGGTACAATCAATGCGTGTTAGCGACGATTTTGGTAAGGAGAAACTAACCGATGAAGGATATTTCAGTAAAGGCGCTGGCTAAGATCAATCTTGGGCTGGATGTGGTACGAAAAAGAGAGGATGGTTATCATGAGGTCCGCATGGTGATGCAGACCATTCATTTGTTTGACAGGCTGGAGATCTCGAAGAATACTTCCGGTGAGATCACGATGGAAACGAATCTTTCTTTTTTGCCGACGAATGAGAACAATCTTGTCTATAAAGCGGCAAAGCTTTTGCAGGATGAGTTTGCGATAAAAGATGGCGTGCATGTATGGCTGCACAAGTACATTCCGGTAGCTGCCGGGATGGCAGGGGGAAGCACGGACGCAGCGGCAGTGTTATATGGTATGAACCAGATTTTTGATCTGGGACTGACAAGGGAAGAACTGATGGAGCGCGGTGTGAAGATCGGTGCAGACGTTCCGTACTGCATTATGCGTGGAACGGCTTTGGCAGAGGGCATAGGAGAGAAGCTTTCGAAGCTTCCGCCGATGGTGAAATGTCCTGTTTTGATCGCAAAACCGCAGATCAGTGTTTCTACTAAGTTCGTCTATGACAATCTGAAGTTAGGCTCTGATATGGTACACCCGGATATTGACCGGCTTGTGGCAGATATCAGAGAGAAAGATTTATATAAAATTGCAGCAGATATGGGAAATGTCTTAGAGACAGTGACAATCCCGGCTTATCCTGTGATCGCAGACATCAAAGATCACATGATGGAGCATGGCGCTGTGAATGCCATGATGAGTGGCAGTGGTCCGACGGTTTTCGGTCTTTTTGACAAGGAAGCGACGGCAGTAGAGGCATACGAGGCGATGAAAGCCTCCGGTCTTGCAAAACAGGTATATTTAACGAGTATTTATAATAACGCGCGTAAGTAGAAAGGCATGGTATCAAAGATGACAGAAGATTTAACATTGAATATGGATGCGTATCTTCCGCTGAGAGATGTTGTGTTTAACACGTTAAGAGAGGCTATTTTAAAAGGGGAATTAAAACCGGGCGAGCGGCTGATGGAGCTGCAGCTTGCGGCAAAACTTGGTGTCAGCCGTACACCGATCCGTGAGGCAATCCGTATGCTTGAGCAGGAGGGACTTGCCGTTACGATTCCAAGAAAAGGCGCGGAAGTTGCCAAAATGACGGAGAAAGATATGGAGGATGTCCTTCAGATCCGTGAAGCGTTAGATGAGCTTGCGGCAAAAATTGCATGTGAGCAGATTTCTGAGGAACAGTTAGAAGAGCTGGTTGCGACCATGCATGAGTTTGAGGAATCCACCAAGACAGATAATGTGAAAAAAATCGCAGAGGCGGATGTAAAGTTTCACGATATTATTTACCAGTCAACCGGTAACCCGAAGCTTGTGAATATGTTAAATAACCTCCGGGAGCAGATGTACCGCTATCGTGTGGAATATCTGAAAGATGAGAATAACTATCCGACATTGATGAAAGAACATAAAGATATTGTGGAAGGGTTAGTCCGTAAGAACAAAACGCAGGTGACAGAGACGATGCACCAGCATGTGAAGAATCAGGCAGTCGCAGTTAAGGCTATGATCCAGGAGCAGGAATAAGAAGTAACTGCCCGGAGGACAGGAAAACTGCATAAAAAATGGAAAACCGTACAGACTAGAAAGAGGATAAGCATTTTGCTTATCCTCTTTCGTATTAGGGGGAATTAATAGAAAGGAAACAAGCTGGAAATGTCGGAAAATCAGAAATGTCCGGTATCGACGGATTTAACGCAAAATATAGAGGAAATGGAATTTTATTTTCATGACTGTGCGGACATTAAAAAGAAGCAGATGAAGCTTGGCAGGAATCAGGATACCGCCTGTTATCTGACCTTTATTGAAGTGTCCGTGGACATGGGAACGTCCGCACTCGGAGAGACTTTAAAATACTTAAATGGACTGACAAGAGATGAGATCCTTTGTACACTGCAGGAAAATGCGCTTGGAATTTCGGATGCAACATATTTTCCGACCATTGAGGAGGCTGTGAGCGGTCTGCTCACCGGGGAGGCGATTCTTTTTGTGGACGGTTTTGACCGGGCAGTGAAAATACCGGATGACGGTTATCCGAATATGGGGATCACAGAGGTAGATTCGGAAAAAGTAATCCGTGGCTCCAACGAAGGTTTCTGCGATTCTGTGAAGCAGAATGCGGCGCTGATCCGGAAAAGGATCCGTTCGCCCCGTGTGAAAGTGAGAGGACTGAAAGCCGGGATTAGATCGAACACGAACGTCTATCTTGTGTATGTGGAGGATCTTGCGAATCCGGGACTTGTAAAAGAAATTGAAAAGAGGCTGCAGGATTTCACGATTGATGGGATATTAGACAGCGGAATGTTAGAACAGCTGGCAGAGAAAAAATGGTATTCGCCATTTCCACAGTTTCAGACAACACAGCGTCCTGACCGGGCGGCCATGGCGGTATTAGAGGGCAGAGTGATCGTGATGTGCGATAATTCTCCGATCGGACTGATACTGCCGACGGACTACAATTCATTTATCCGTACCAGTGACGATTATTACAGCCGTTTTGAGATTGCGACGTTCGGGCGGATCCTGCGGTATCTCGCATCCTTTTTTGCAATGACGCTACCGGGATTTTATCTTGCAGTGACTAATTTTCATACACAGATACTTCCAACCACACTACTTTTGTCGTTTGCTGAGGCGAGGCAGGGTGTCCCCTTTCCGGCAGTCGTGGAAGTGCTTATCATGGAATTGTCGTTTGAACTTTTGCGGGAGGCGGGCGTGCGGCTTCCCGGTGCAATGGGAAATACCATCGGAATCGTGGGAGGACTGATCATTGGACAGGCAGCGGTAGAGGCGAATCTGGTCAGTCCGATCGTGGTGATTGTGATCTCCTTTACAGCACTCTGTTCCTTTGCAATACCGAACGAAGAATTTGCCACAGCCTTCCGTATCCTGAAATTCTTTTTTATTGCGGTCTGTGCGTGGCTTGGCTACTTTGGCATGCTGCTTGGGCTGCTTGCGGTGCTCACCCATCTGTCGCATCTGACAAGCTTTGGCATCCCGTATCTCATGCCGTTTGTGGGAGCAGATTTGAACAATTATGAGGATGAGCGGGATTTTATCTGGCGGCAGCCTTTCCGGAAACTGCGCAAACGTCCGATTTATGCAAATCCGAAAGAGCGGACAAAGCTGACGTTTTCAAAGAAGAGATAGGTTGAGAAAAGTTTTTATCTTAAGATAAATGGAAATCTGATGAAAAAATGCGCAGATGTTAGAAGAGATAGGGGGAAGTATGTTCTCAGAAAACAATCAAATTTCAGGCAGACAGGTGTTCCGCCTTCTGACGTATGACTTTCTTGGAATGGGAACGCTGCTGCTGCCGACAATGCTTGCAGATACGGCAGGGCGCGACGGGATTTTTTGCATCCTGGCGGGGATTTTGTCCACGTTTTTGTACTTGAAATTATTGAGATATCTGTTGAAAGGCATGAAAACAAGTTATCCTGATTTTTTGAAGCAGAACTGTGGAAAAATATGCGGTTATGTACTCTGGGGTGGATATTTTCTGTACTTTATCCTCATGGCTTCGTACACGGCGTATCTGTTTTCCACGCTGATGTTAAATGGTCTTGTGGAAAACGTCAGCTTTTATCTGGTGCTGTTGTTGATATTACTGCTCGCATTTTATGGAATGGCAGGTGGAATCGAGGGCAGGGCAAGAGTGTACGAGATACTGTTCTGGTTTCTGATGATACCGCTGTTTCTGATGTTGTTTGCGGCATGCAGGGAGGTAAAGCCTGCCTACTGGAGCCCGGTTTTTGTGGCGGATGGAAAAGAAATGTTAAACGGAAGTTATTATGTATTTTTCTGCTATTCTATGGTGTCAATCGTACTTTTTTTGAAAGAATACGTGTCGGATGACAAAAAACATATCAGCGCGGCGGAAAAAGCGGTCGGATTTTCCGGCGGCGTATTTGCAGCACTGTACCTGATCCTGATCGGGCTGTTTGGCGTCGAGGCACTGGCTCAGATGAAATTTCCGGCGGTCACGATGATGAGCCGCGTGCAGGTGACGGGCGGGTTTTTGAAGAGGACGGATGCTTTTATGTTCAGCATCTGGTTTTTTACGCTGTATGCGATGCTAAACAGCATGGTTTTTTACAGTGGAAATCTGGCTGCAAAAGTAATCCGTGACTGCGGCGGTTATCTGGAAGGGAAAAAAAGAATGCTGCCGTATCTCATTCTGCTTCTTCTGGTGTATGGTGTGGCGGTGCTGTTTTACAGGAATCAGCAGTTTTTAGACCGTGTGACATTTCTGCTTTGGAGGATTGGAACGCCGTTTGTCGTTGGCGTGCCGGTACTGCTGTGTCTGGCTGGAGAAAAGCCGAACCGAGGAATGGAGGAGCGCAGCAGCAAAGAAAATAAGGATGAGAGAAAAAATCATAAGAAAAAAGTGCGTGTGGTGGTGCTGGCATGCTTCTTATTTGGGTGTCTTTTTTTGCAGGGGTGTAATGTCGCAGAACTCGAGGATAAGGCATTCCCGGTCCTTTTGAATATCAGAGATCAGGACGATTTCCAAAATGTGTGGCTGAATCATGAGTATGCAGGAAACAAAGAGGTGGATTACAACCATTTGAAAGTGGTGCTCATTGAGAGGTCTTTTCTGGAAAAAGAGGCGGAAGTGGAAGATATGCTATCCATGCTGGAGCAGGAAAAAGAGGTTCCGTGGAACGCTTATGTGATGACGACGGAAAGCTGTGACCGTCTGGCGCAGACAGAGGGAGAACTTGATGTGCTGCTTGGAAATTATCTGGAAGAACTGCTGGAAAACACATCGGGCATTGACCAGAAAGCGTACCCGACGCTTGGCATGCTCTATGAGGAGCGCGCTAATCACTTAGAGACACTTTATATTCCTTTTGTGGATATAGAGGGGGAGCAGTCCGGGGCAGTGCAGGATGATACCGAGAAACCGCAGATTACAGCCTACGAAGTCTGGAAACGTGGAAGGGCGGCGGGGCTTGTCGATACGGATACCGCACGTGCAGCATTCTTCACACAGAACTTTGCGGATGATTACACCTTACAACTTGCACCGGAACTTTATGTGAAAGTGGATACAGCTTCCTGTCGAGTCAAAGAAACGAAAAAAATCGGTGCCGGAGGTTTGACAGAGCAGATTGTTACAGTGACCGTGACCGGAGAAGGCGAAATCTTAAGTGGCAAAGTTTCTGCAAGGGAAAATCCGGCAAACGCAGAAGCAGGGAATACAGAAACAAACATAACTAACACTTCTTATGAAAAAATGACAAGGGAAAAAGAGCAGATCATAAACACCCGGATGGAGAACTATCTGAATGCGATCGCTGCACATGCACTTGAGAAAGAAATCGATATTACTAACAGTTACCGGAATCTCGGCGCCGATAACCGCACATGGTATTTTAAGTATCAAAACACTCCTGCCGCTTATGAGAAAGACATCAAAATCCAATATCTGGTAAAAATAAACTGGAAATCGGAATAAATGCAAAGTTTTCGGGAATCATTGAGGATAGAAGGTCGATGAGCGAAACTCGAATTTAGGTTATGAAGATTGCGAAAAATGAACAAAAATATTCAAGACACGCTCCCGCTATGTGTCACTCGCAGCGGTACGATATTTCTGTTTATTTTTTGCAATATAACATATTCTATGAGCGAGTTTCGCACTTATCTATTTTAGCATAGACAATTGCGAAACTCATGAAAATCTAAATTGAACAATTGAAAGAAGAGTAGGATGAGTTTCGCAAACGCCTAATATTTTGGCAAGTGAAAAGGAGATTTGAATTATGGCAAAAAAATGGATCGGATACATAGGAGTTGGAAGTCTGATGTGCGCTGCATTGGGATGCGGTATTTTGTATACAAGACAGGCGAGACTGCAGCAGACGATTTCGGACAAAGTACTGCGGTTTCATGTGCTGGCGAACAGCGACAGCGAGGCGGATCAGAACTTAAAACTTGCAGTGCGTGATGCGGTGGGAAGTTTTATGCAGGAAAAACTGACAGCTGTGGAAAATCTGGAAGAATGTGAGCTGGTTGTGCGCCAGAGCCTCGGTGAAATTGAGGAAGCCGCAGCAGAGACAATCGCAGAGAACGGTTATGACTATGATGTGACAGCGGAGCTGGAACACACTTCGTTTCCGGTAAAAAATTATGGAAGCTACACCTTTCCGGCGGGAGATTACGAGGCACTCCGCATTGTGATCGGGGAAGGAAACGGACATAACTGGTGGTGTGTGATGTATCCTAACATGTGTTTTTCAGACAGCATGTATGAAGTGGTCGATGAGGAAGCAGGCGAAAAGCTGCGTGAAGTACTGACCACGGAGGAGTATGAGAAGGTGCTGGCAGAAGGAGACTATCAGGTCAGAATGAAATATTTTTCATGGCTGAATCCGTATCTGGAGAAGCTGGCTGAAAACTAAAATAAAGCAGCATACTTATAAGAAAACAGTGTTTCAAAAAGCTTACGCTTGCTAAATTATAAGAAACACGCTAATATATGGCATGAAAAGACAATGACGAGAAACAGAAAAGAGGTTTACATAAATGACAAAAGATGTACTTGTGAAAATCAGTGGTTTACAGTTTGCAGAAGATCAGGATAATGGTCCGGTGGAGATTATCACAACCGGAAACTACTATAAGAAAAATGGAAAGCACTATATTCTGTATGATGAAGTGCAGGAAGGCTTTGACGGCGTGACGAAAAGCGTTATCAAAGTGAATGATGATTTTCTGGATGTCACCAAAAAGGGTGTGACCAATGTGCATATGATGTTTGAGAAAAACAAGAAAAATATGTCTTACTACAACACACCGTTTGGAAATCTGCTGGTCGGAATCAACGCCACAGATGTGAAAGTGAATGAGACAGAAGACAACATTGACATCAAGGTCGATTATAAGCTGGAAGTCAATTATGAACATCTGGCAGAGTGCAGTATTTCCATGAATATCATGTCGAAGGATACGAAGGATTTTAGGATATAAGGAGTGCAAGTGAAGAAAATACAAATTTATTTGTATCTGGTGAATATGAGATTACTGAGTGATGAAATTATGATTAAATATTAATAGCAGGAAATATGGAAAGTATGTTATACATTGTAGATAATGCGTTAAATTATTTGATTTATTTGTTCATTATACATTTTGGATGGAAGATTAACGCAAGAAAAAATAAATTGTATCCGGTTTTATCCGTTGTTGTCATGTTCAGTGCTGGAATCTTTAATGGTATTTTGGATTCTAATACCTTTATTGTCTATATTATTTGGAGTGTAGTGTCTATAGAATTGTTTTTCGAAGATAATGTATTGCATTTATTATTAATGGCATTTTCACTGATGTATTTTACTGGTATTATAGATACATTTACGGTTATGTTATTGCAAATTATTTTGGTTGGAGGTGGTATCGGCAATGTCGATTTGGCATGGTGGATGGAACCGGCATATATTTTATCTTTTGTAATATATCTTATGGTATATTTGAAGCTATTAAAGAAAAATAATATTTATTTGTGTGATATCAATTTGAAATATAAGTTGGCAATATTGATTCAGGGGAGCATTTTTCAGTTGTTTTACAATTTTATATTTAGCTTTTTTGAATTTAATAATACCCGATACAGTTTAAATGCTTATATAACATTTTGGATAAGTATCATTGGTGTGATATATTCCATATTTATTACACTTAGTCTGGCAATTAAAAAAATATTGTCGGATCGACAGAATGATGAGTTGCAGGCACTTATATATATGCAAAAGCAGCAATACGATTATCAAATGCAACAGACAAACACAATAAGGCGATTTCGACATGATTTGGTTAATCATATGGGAATTTTGCGTGAATTGATTCGTTTAAAAAAAGAAAAGGAAGCAGAGGAATATATTGAGAAAATATGGAATATAACCGAGAATTTTAATTTACAGATACATACAGGAGATGGAATATTAGATGTGATTTTGAATTATTATCACTATTTGGCAGAAAAAAATAAAATTGATTTCAAGATATTTGGGAAATTATCAAATCCTTTAATGATGGAGAAAGTGGATGTAACAATAGTAATTGGGAATATTTTGCAAAATGCATTAGAAGCTTCCGTTCAGTCGGATAATCCATGGATTACAATGAAAATAATAGAACATCAAAAAGAAATATTTATTGAGGTTTCTAATACAGCGAAAAAGAAAATAAAGGATCAAGGGGATTTTTTTAGGACAACAAAAGAAGATGCTTATAATCATGGAATAGGAATACAAAATATAATTGATACAATTACAAAATATCATGGTGAGAGTTTCTTTGAGGAAAAAAACAAAAATAACGAAAATATTTTTCAAGTAAAAGTGACAATTCCAAAGGAGATGAAAAGCAATGAGAATAGGAATTGTTGAAGATGAATGTGTATGGCAGCATAAAATTTATAATATAATAAATCGTTGTGTTCATAAAAAATCGATAAATTGCGAAATTATTATCATAAGCGATATAGAAGATGTGTTGAAAGAAAATATTGATTTATTATTTCTTGATATTGAATTGGAACATGGACAAAATGGGTTGGATATAGCAGAAAAGATGTTGATGCATCATTTTCAGGGTAAAATATGTTTTTTAACATCACATACAGAGTTTGCAAGAGAAGGTTATAAGGTAAATGCTTTTCGCTATATTGACAAGATACAATTGGATGAGATTGAAGAAGCGATTAATAGTTATTTAGAAACTAAGATACAAGAACGAATAATAATTTGCGAGAATGTGGAGGGGTTAAAAGAAAAACTTCGCTTGAAGGATATTGTTTTTATTGAAACATGTGCAAGAAAATTAAAGTTTTTCATGATGGATGGAAGAGAATACATATGCAATGGTCTGATTTCAGAGTATGCAAATGCTTTAGTATCATATGGATTTTATCAAGTTCAGCGTTCTTATATTATCAATATGAAGTATGTTAAGAATCAAAACAGTCGTGGGATAACGCTTCTGAATGGGATGTTTATTACAATTGGGAGAAAACAAAGAGAGGAGTTTAAAAAAGTATTTTTTGATTGGAGAATGAAATATGATATCTGATTTGTGTAGTTTAAGCAAAAAGTGTGTAGTTTAGACTGCAGGTGAGTTTTCTGTGTTTATTCGTGTTATAAAAGGTATGGTTATTTATAGCAAAGAAGGACATAGAAAAATGTTGAGACACGTATCATTTAAAAATTGGAATCCAATTGGTAAGACATATGGACATAAAAATCATATGTTAGATTCAATGGAAAACAAATCGGTTAATACGGAAAATGTATTAGAAAAGGAAAAGTTGGATAAAAAAGCAAATCCATTTGGCGAAGCAGCTACGTTGGAATTGAGCCGGGATTATGTTAGAACAAAGGCAACAAGGACGCTTAAACTTGGAACAAGTGGAGATGATGTAAAAAAATTGCAGGAAAATTTGAATGCACTTGGTTATAATACAGGAACTCCGGATGGAAAGTTTGGAAATAATACAAAAAATGCAGTTATTTTATTTCAAAAAGTATATGGGTTGGATGCAGATGGAATGGCAGGAAGTGCTACACAGAATGCAATTAATACAGCAATTAACCGTAAAAATAAAAATATACTGGCAAAGGGACAAATTAGCAATGATGTTAAAAATTTACAAAATGATTTAAAAACGTTAGGTTTTTTGGCAGGAAGTGTTGATGGTAAATTTGGAGCTGGTACAGAAGCAGCGGTTAAAGCATTTCAACAGAAATATGGTTTGACAGCAGATGGATTAGTAGGAAATACAACAAAAGCAAAATTAGCTGAAGTGAAAGTAGGAAATCAGACAAAACCAGTTAATCCAACTCCTTCAGATAAAGGAACGGTTCGAAATGTATCATTAGATATGAACTATATTAATAAGAATGTTAATCAGGAAAATGCTAAATATGTTTATAATGAATTAATAAAAGCTGGTTTTACGAAACAATCTGCCGCAGCTGTCATGGGAAATCTTGATGTTGAAAATGCTTTTAAAACAACTTGGGATGGAGATCAGAATTCGGTTGGAATTGCACAATGGAGAGATGGCAGAAGAAATGACCTTGAGAAGTATGCAGCGGAACATAACGGGGATAAAACTGATATAAAAATTCAAACAGCATATATGATAGAAGTAGATTTGAAAAAGAGGCTGGGCGAAGAAGGATTAAAAAAATTAAAAAGTATGACAGATTATATAGATGCAGCTGATTATTTTTGTGATAAATTTGAAAGTCCTTCTAGTTACAAGAATCATGATGAATGGCTTAATGGAAAATATGGTCCAAATTATAAACAACATGGTGGAACATATGAAATTAAATGGGAACGATATGAATGGTCAGATCAATTGCAAAAATATGAATTAGACTTAAAAAAAAGGAGAAGTGCTTCAAGATATTGGTACAATACAATGGGGTAGAAAATAAGCAACAGTTTGTAGAAATAACAGAACAAGCGTCAGAAATTGAAAGGACACTAAAATTTGAAGAATTAGTTAGAAATGATTAGAACATTATAATTCGGATTATGGAACAGGGCGATCCAGAATTGCAAAGTAAATGGGATAAAGCATTTTGGGCAAGAGGGTATTACGTAGAAACAATTGGTAATATCACAGATGAAGCAGTACAAAAATATATAAAAGAGCAGGCTGAGGAATCAAGGCGAGAAGATTCAAGAAGTACCGCTTTATAGCGGACTGGTAAAAGTGCTTGCGATACCGCCCTTTTGGGTGAGCAGTAAAAAAGCCCTTTTGAGGGCTAATACCAAACCACCAGTTGAACTGGTGGTTGCTCACTTAGAAACATATTATGGTACAGAAATGAAGTTTCTGTTTTGAAAAATATAGTTAGGAGACAAGCATATATTATGAAAAAGTGTAAAATGGTATTCACAATCGGTATGATGTTTGCAGTAATGATGTTAGCTGCAGCCTGCACAGACAGCAACAAATCAGACGATAGTATATTTGACTATGAAAAGTTGGATGTTGATGAATATGTGTATCCTTCTGATTTTGAACTTGGAGATGATTTGAGGGGCGCAATTACAGAATTGGCATGCTGCTATCATGATTTTGATGAAACTGTTATAGATGGAGAAGATTGGAAAAATATATTTCTGGCTAGATTTATACAAAATTCCAGATATTCTTTCCAATATATGGATGAACAGGAAACAAAAAACAATGGTTTTATCTCACAGGAACAGGTGGAATATATTCAATATTCGCTCACGGGTAAGAAACTGGATTTTTCAGATTATATGGACGAAAAAATTGATGTACAAGATACAACAAGTGGCATGAATTTTGGGAATATCACAGACTATGAGTATGAAATTCATAATGGTGAAATTGTATTGAGTGCAGATATGCAATTACAGAGTGATGGCACAAATAACAAAAAAAAAGAAAAACTAACGGTTTATCTGATAAAAAATCCGTATAGCTGTTTCGATGGATATAGCATAAGAAAACTTATTTCTGAGGATGTGACAGAAAATATAAAGGCGGATGGAAAAGAGCATGTTTTTTATGCAGCGGATGCAGGAGTTGAAGAGGATAATGTGTTTGCTCTTGAATTTTTGTATGCAGAGGACAATTTACAATATGGACATTTTGTTTATGTTGATTTGAGTGAAAATAAGAAACTGGCAGAGTACATCAGAAATAATTCAGGAAGCGACTTCAAGGTAACCTATATCTTGAATGATACGCAGGATGATGTTATAGAAAGAGTCACACCAACAGAAATTGTAGTTCATACAGAAACGACAGATAATACAGAGAAACACATACAGGATTTTGAAAAATTATCAGAAATGATTGGAACATATCATTATACTTCTGATTATGGAACAGGTCGATTAATGATTGAAGCGACAGAGGATGGCATTGATATTTCTGATTATGAATCGGAGGACACCTATAGATTTCTGGCAAATGAAACAAATGTAAAAAATGAAGAGGAAAACAAAGTATATCTGGAATACCCGGCACAGGTGTATGAAGATGATACGGTTATTTTTGAGTATTACATTTTAGAAAAAGCTAGTGATGGAATTGATGTGTATTATAGTCCATCTTCTTTTGACGAAGCTGAATTATTGTACCATGCTGTCAGGGAAAACTAAAAGAGGATTGCGAGATATCATATGATAGGTTATATTTTATTCAAATCAATTTTAACAAAATCAATTTGAATAAAAATAAACTAAATTTGCAGAAATGTGATTTCTATGTTTATTGGCAGAGAAAGAGAGTTAGCATCCTTAAAAGAATTCTATGAAAAAGACAGAATTGGCGGATGAGGATGTTTTGCTGCTTACATTGGATTCACTTTATGGATGAGACAGAAGATAGCATTGATATCAAGGTAAATTATAAGCGGAAAGTCAATTATGAACATCTGGCAGAGTGCAGCATTTCCATGAATATCATGTCGAAGGATACGAAGGATTTTAGAATTTGAGTTTATATTGAGCCATCCACAGCGGATGGCTCTTATTCATAAAAATAGAATGTTCGCAGTCCATATTTTTTATTCAAATCAATTTTAACAAAATCAATTTGAATAAATGAGTTTTACAAGGATGGTGTAGATGGGTATATATTGATTGCGGGGCATCTTATCCGGGTGGAAGACTCGCCGCCATATGTCTGGACACAGGAGAAGAGTATTATTCCGCACCGGCAGTAATTTAAAAGAGTCAAAAGAGTGATATTGACGAGTCAGTTCAGTTATAGAGATGATGAAAGAAAATGATTAATATATAGATACACCAGAAGAGAGGTGAACATAAATCACACTGTCACAGAGAGGAGAAAATGTATGAAAAAAAGAATTCTAGCAGCTATGCTTACTTTGTCTATGGTTGTGTCCATGACAGCATGCGGAAATTCAGAAGCAGGAGGATCAAAGGATTCAGCTAAAAATAACGGTAATGGGGATGAACCATATACAGTTACCATGGTCCTGAATGGAAGCACACAGCCGGATGAAGAAAGAATCGAACAAAAAATCAATGAGATTCTTGAACCGGAACTTAATGCGAATCTTGATATTGTTGTGCTGCCGTGGGCAAGTGCAAGCCAGCAGTTACAGCTTATGTTATCAGGGGATGAAAAAATTGATGTTTTTTATACCCAGGCAACCAATGCAGTGCAGTATATGAATGCAGGACAGATTATAGACATGTCTGAACTGATTGATAAATATGGAACAAACATCAAACAGATTTATGGAGAGGATATAGCTAAGATCAATCAGATCGAAGGCTTTGTATATGGCGTGCCAAATCAGATTGAACGAGGAAGTATTCCTGCCGTATTTATGAGAAAAGATCTGGTGGAAAAGTACAATATTGATACAACACAGATTAAAGAACCAAAAGATCTGGAAAGTGTTTTTGAGACAGTAAAAGCGGGAGAGCCGGATATGACAATGTTATATTCGAGCAGTGAGAATGATGCACCGGCTACAAGATTATTCCGTGGAGATACTCTGTCAGATAACAATTATCTTGGTGTACTCATGGATCAGACGAACAGCACAAAATTAGAAAACTTCTTTGCGACAGACTGGTTTAAAGATACAACTACCATGCTGCATGACTGGTATCAGAAGGGATATATCAGCCAGGATGCAGGAACCAACACAGAGAACTGGAGAACAGTATGCAAGGCTGGAAATTTATTTTCACTGTTTTTTTCTTATCATCCTGGAACACCGGTAGAATTTGAAAGCTCCACCGGCTATGATTTTGAGATCGTGCCATTTTATAATGAACCGATCATAAATAGCTCATCCTATAATGGTGTTACATTCTCAATTGCCCAGAATTCAGAAAATCCGGAGAAAACAATGGAAGTACTGGATTATATCTACGGAAGTTCAGAGATCATGAATCTTTTAAACTGGGGTGAACAGGATAAAGACTATGTGATAGAAGATGCTGATAATGGCATTATCAATTTCCCGGAAGGAATCACTTCTGATAATGCAGGCTATAACTTAAACCTTGGATGGGAATTGCCAAATCAGTTTATTGCTTATAAATGGACTGGTTCAGATCCGCAATTATGGGAAAAAATGGAAGAATTTAACGGTTCTGCAAAGAGCTCCAAAGCAGTAGGATTTTTATTTGACAGCAGTAATTGTTCAAGTGAGATCGCAGCTCTTTCCAATATTGTAAAACAATACAGCGGAGCACTTTACAGCGGTTCCGGAGATCCAGATGAACTTATTCCGGAATTGTTAGAAGCATTAGATGATGCGGGAATCAATGAAGTGATCCAGGCAAAACAGGAACAGTTAGATGCTTTTCTTGCAGCAAAATAATTAGGTTCAGAAGGGAAGTCCCACAGATAAAGCGTGGGACTTTTTTCATAAAAGGAGAAACTTATGAAGAAGAAAAAGAACAAAGTTAAGGAATATCTGCCGCTCTATCTGATGATGCTTCCGGGATTATTATATCTGCTGATCAATAATTATCTTCCGATGACAGGTATTATACTTGCTTTCAAAAAGTTGAATTTTTCAAAAGGAATTTTGGCAAGCCCGTGGGCAGGACTGGATAATTTTAAATTTTTGTTCTCGTCAAAAGATGCCTGGATTATTACAAGAAATACATTGCTATATAATATAGCGTTTATTCTTGTCAATATGGTCGTTGGAATTGCAATCGCAATTTTAATCTGTGAAGTTAAGAACACAAAAATGAAAAAAATATACCAGAGTGCTATATTATTGCCATTTTTGATGTCGATGGTCATTTTAAGCTATATTGTGTATGCACTTTTAAGTGCCGAAAATGGTCTTGTAAACAATACGATCCTGCCATTACTGCATATAGATCCGATCCAGTGGTATCAGAAACCAAAATACTGGCCGGCGATTCTTATCATTGCAAACTGCTGGAAAGGAGTGGGATACGGATGTCTGATTTATATTGCATCTCTGATCGGTATTGATCCGACTTATTATGAGGCAGCAAGACTGGATGGAGCCACAAAGTGGCAGGAAATCACAAAAATCACATTGCCATGCCTGGTACCGACAATCATTACGCTGTTATTATTGAGCATTGGAAGAATCTTCTATTCTGATTTTGGATTATTTTATCAGGTTCCGATGAACTCCGGTGTGTTGTTCCCAACAACAAACGTAATTGATACGTATGTATATCGTGCGTTGATCGAACAGGGAAATATCAGTATGTCATCCGCAGCGGGTGTATACCAGTCATTAGTAGGTTTTGTCATTGTCATGTTAAGTAACTGGATCGTTAGACGTGTAGATAAAGACAGAGCATTGTTTTAGGAGGAGAGTCCATTATGACAAATTCAAAAAAAACAAAGAGATACCAGTTTTGGATCAATCTGATACTGATAGTGATGACATTGACCATTATTTTACCATTTTTGCTGGTATTTATTTCATCCATCACGGATGAAACAGTGTTGATCCGGAATGGATATTCCTTTTTCCCGGAAAAAATAAGCTTTTATGCATATCAGTATATTATCAGACAGGGAGAGAAAATACTCCGTGCGTATGGCGTTACAATTCTTATTACAGTAGTAGGTACCTTTTTTAATCTGATGTTTTCAGCATTACTGGCATATCCGCTGTCTGTGAAGACATTGCCTTATAGAAGGCAGATTACTTTTTTTGTATTTTTTACAATGTTATTTAATGGCGGTTTAGTACCTACATATCTGATGTATGTAAATTATTTTCATATAAAAAATACAATATGGGCACTGATAATTCCTAATTTGTTGCTGAGTGCGAACAATGTGCTGATGATACGGAGCTATTTTATGACAAGTATTCCGGAAGCATTGTATGAAGCGGCAAAAATTGATGGCGCAGGACATACAAAAATCTTTTTTCAGATTACGTTTCCACTTGGTAAACCTATCCTTGTAACCATGGGATTATTTTCGGCACTGGCATATTGGAATGACTGGACAAATGGTTTATACTATTTATCAGGAAATCAGGGACAGAAATTATATAGTATCCAGAATCTTTTGAATCAGATGATCACTGATATCCAGTATCTTGCAAGCGGTAAGGTTGCCGGAAATATAGGGGCAGAAGTTGCAAAACTTCCGACAACGTCCATAAGGATGGCAATTGCTTTTATAGCAATGCTTCCATTATTTATCATTTATCCGTTTTTACAGAAATATTTCGCAGAGGGTATTACGCTAGGGGCAGTAAAAGGTTAAAGGAATATCATGGCGTTTGGAAAAAAGATGAATTTAAAAAGACGAAAAAAGAAATCTTTAGCACAACAGAGTAAGCAAATATTAATTTTAATGACAGTCATTCTGGTAATTATTCTGGGAGGATGCACTTATGTTTTAAACAAAACAAGTGGGCAGATTTACGAACAGATGAGCCAGATGGCACAGTTGTATGCGCAGGAGCTTGACAATCGTTTTTTGAGGATCAGCCGGAATCTTTTTTCTACGATCATGGATACCAATGAGACAAATTCCACGTTCTGGGGAAATGTAAATCTGATGAAGAATGGGGATTATTCGGAGTATGCGATCGGAAAACTCAGAGAAGAATATTTTTCTTCGGCATGGGAATATGGAACGGAATACAGGATTTTTTTATACACACATGATACGGATAAATTATATCAGCTTTCCCTGTCTTCGGACGGAAATTACACAATGTCATCTGATATTGCAGCATCTATCCGTGAACAGATAGACAAATTAGATGAAAAGACATATGCAGTGAAGCGGAAGTGGGATGTTTTGGAGTGCGATAATGAGGTATATATCTGTAAAATTGCACAAAAAAATGGAATTGCATTAGGATGCATTGTAAATGTAAAAAGTATCTTAGAACCATTCTCAAAGCTTTCGTTGGGAAAGCATGGATATGTAAGCCTTGTCGATCAGGATGAGGTCTGTATAGGTATGTTAGACCAGAGCGGAATCATATCAGAGCCGCAAAGTATGAATACCAAAAATACTTATACGATCCGTCAGGGATTATCCAGAGCACCCTTTGAGATCAGGATCGGGATTTCTTTAGGCGGTGTCTTAAGCCTGATGGCGGGAAGTCTGCTCGGGATGACAGTATTGATCTTTATGATTCTTATTATGAGTGGGATATTGCTTTTTCATGTGTATTCCAATATTATGAAACCGCTTAAAGTGTTCACACAAAACCTTCAGCAATATGATGAGGGTGGATATATGCTGAACATGACGGAAGGAAATCTGCTTGAATTAGAGCAGATTGATGGAAAATTCCGTACAATGATCCATCAGATCCGCAAATTGAAGATCACGCTATATGAACGGGAATTAGAGAAACAGAAAATTGAGATGGATTATCTGAAAATGCAGATCCGGCCGCATTTTTATTTGAATTGCCTGAACTTTATTTACAGCATGATCGACTTTGGCGATTATGAACACGCAAGGGCAATGACAAAAATCACTTCGGATTATCTTTCATATATTTTTCGGAATACAACGGACAGAGTTCCGGTTTTAGCGGAATCAAAGCATTGTGAAGATTATTTAAAAATCCTGCTGCTGAGGTATCCGGATAAGTTTACCTATTATATTGAAGTTCATGATGAAGTGGCAGATGCGGAGATATTTCCATTCTTAATACAGGTTTATGTTGAAAATGCTGCAAAACAGGCATTGATGGCAGATGAAAAAATGCTGATCTCAGTTACGGTATATCCTGAGGACAGGGACGATGAAAAATACGTTAATATTTTTATCTCGGATACGGGAAAGGGATTTCCGGACGAAATATTATGTAAACTACAAAATGGACAAAACATTTCTGACAATGGAAAACATATCGGTATTTGGAACTGTATGAGGCGGTTTCAGTATTATTATGGGGATCAGGGAGAGATCCATTTCAGCAATAGTCCATTAGGTGGTGCCGTTGTGGATATTCATGTTCCATATAAAATCGGAAGGAGCGATACACAGGAATGAAATTATTGCTGGTGGATGATGAACGTTATGTGATTGAAAGTATAAAGAAAAATATCTGCTGGGAGCGGACAGGTATTACTGAGATTTATACAGCATTTACAATGAAACAGGCGCAGGAAATTATAACAGCTGTTAAAATGGACATTATTATCAGTGATATTGTGATGCCTGCTGCAACAGGATTTGATCTGGTGCAATGGGTGAGGGAGCAGAATTTCAGGATACAGGTTATTTTTTTGACCAGTTATGCGGAATTTGACTATGCAAGACGTGCGATACAGCTGGAAAGCGTTGAATATCTGCTAAAACCAATTGATTTTGAAAAACTGGAAGAAGCATTAAAAAAAGCAGAACAGGCAGTGCTTCAGGAAAAACATATCGAAAAACTTACAGAAGCGAGTGAACAGTGGGAAAAAGACCGGACAATCCTGCAAAAGGATATCTGGAGAAATTTATTGAGCGGTAACATGACACAAAACCAGTTCTGCGAATCTGCAAAAAGGATGGATCTGTATCAGGATGGATTGATATATTTTAAACTGATCTGCTTTTATATGGATCATAAAGCGGAAGAGACACAAAAGTGGGAACCTTCGACCATCGAATTTGTCATGCAAAATGTGTTGACGGAGTTATTTAATTCCTTTTATGCCAGAGTGGACACCATATTTTGTGAAAACGAATGTCGATACTGGGTGGTTCTGTCAACGGATAAAATGCCGGAAGAAGGAGAAAAAATAAGGGAAAAAGATCTGCTAAATCATTTTGTGCAATGGATAACAGATCATGTACATTCCTATTTTTGGTGTGGAGCGGGAAATTGGAGTGGATTTTCTGAAGTGACCGCACAGGCTGACGATTTGCAGAAGATGCGTGAAAGCAGTCTGTCGGTATGGAATGAGGTTATATATCTGTATGAGTTCCAGCCAAGTGGAACTGTCTATAAAAATCCGGAGCTGGATACATGGAAAACCCTTTTGGCAGGGGAGGAAGTGGAAGCAGTCATAGCAAGCATACGCAGTTATCTGGAGACAGTCAGGAAGAATGAGATGATCACACGGCAGTTTTTGCTGTCATTAAGGACGGATGTTACACAGATGGTGTATGTATGGCTGTCAGAGATGGGGATTTATGCCAATGCACTTTTTTCAGATAAAGAGAGTGAGAATTACATGCTTGGCGCTGTAAATGGATTTAACGAAATGATGGAGTATGTAGAAAATTTGATGCGGAAAGCGGTTGGATATAAATTATATATCACAAAAGAAGACTCTGTCGCAGATCAGATATGTACATATATTGACAGTCATTTCAGGGAAGAGATACACAGAGATGAACTGGCAGAATTAGTCTATTTGAATACAGACTATATGTCTCGGATGTTCAAAAAAGAAAAGGGAGTATCTATAAGCAATTATATATTGCAGAAAAGGGTAGACGAAGCAAAAAAACTTTTGTGTGGCAGCAGTATTCCAATCAATACGGTTTCATTACATATTGGATATAGTAATTTTTCCTATTTTACAAAAATGTTTAAGGAGAATACAGGATTGACACCACTGGAATATAGAAGGAAATTTGGAGAGGAAACACACGTATGACAGAACAGAAATTAACAGAACTTTTGAGAGACATGTCTCTGGAAGAAAAAGTAAATCAGATGAGTCAGGTGACAGGAGGATTTTTTAATGGTGAAATCGTTGTCACAGGTCCTATGGCAGATAAGGGATTTACAGAAGACAATGTAAATCTTGCAGGATCAGTCATCGGATCCATGGGCGCTGAAACCCTGAAAAGTATACAAAAAAACTATATGGAAAAGCATCCGCACCATATTCCATTGCTGTTTATGCTAGATGTCATAAATGGTTATAAGACGGTGTTTCCAATTCCGCTTGCGCAGGGAGCTTCCTTTGAACCGGAATTGTCAGAACAGTGTGCATCTGTGGCAGCAAAGGAGGCTTCGGTCAGCGGTCTTCATGTGACATTTGCACCTATGACAGATCTGGTAAGAGATGCAAGGTGGGGACGTGTCATGGAATCAACGGGAGAAGATCCTTACCTGAACAGTCTATTCTGTGCAGCAATGGTGCGTGGATTTCAGGGAAACAGCTTGAAAGATAACTATGCAATTGCAGCATGTGTCAAACATTTTGCAGGATATGGTGCACCGACAGCAGGGAGAGATTATAATACGGTAGAACTTTCAGAACATACATTCAGAGAGTTCTATCTGCCATCGTATCAGGCGGGAATAGATGCAGGTGCAGCTCTTGTTATGACATCTTTTAATACAGTTAACGGAATCCCGGCAACCGGAAATAAAAAGTTGATGCGGGACATTTTAAGAGAGCAGATGAAGTTCGATGGTGTACTTATATCAGACTGGGCAGCCATCGAGGAGACCATTTATCACGGATATTGTGCAGACAGAGAAGAAGCAGCAGCGCGTGCAGTGGAAGCAGGCGTAGATATTGACATGATGACAGGAATTTACAGTGAAAATCTGTGTCAGATGGTCAGGGATGGAAAAATAAGAGAAGAGCTTATAGATGAGGCATGTCTTCGTATTCTGCGGCTTAAAAATAAGCTGGGACTCTTTGAGAATCCATATAAAGATGCAGATCAGAAAAAAGAACAGGAATATATTTTATGTGAGGAACACCGGAAACTGGCTAGGGAAGCTGCAAAAAAATCTTTTGTTTTGTTGAAAAATGAGGAACATATTCTGCCTTTAGAGCAACAGAAAAAGATTGCCTTTATTGGTCCGTATGTAGATAACAGAAACCTGCTTGGAGCATGGTCGTTTATCGCAGATGCAAAAGATGTTATGACGCTGCATGAGGCAGTACAGGAACAGTGCGTTTCAGAAAACAGTACATTTTGCCAGGGATCACCAATGTTAGGGGCGGATGTATGTCTGGAAGGATTTGGAGAACAACAGCAGCAATCCTATACTAAGGAGCAGGAGGAACATATGCTGCAAGAGGCGGTACAGGCAGCAGAAGAGGCAGATATCGTAGTACTTGCAATAGGAGAAGACCGTTTACAGTCGGGTGAAGCAACCAGTAACGCAAATATCAGAATCCCTGAGGTACAGGAAGCATTGCTTGATAGAATTGCGGAAGTCAATCAAAATATTGTAGTGGTTTTATTTTCAGGACGCCCGTTAGACATACGTGAAATAAACAAAAAGGCAAAAGCCATCCTTCAGGTGTGGCTGCCTGGAACAGAAGGAGCGAGGGCAATTGCGGACACTTTATTTGGAAAATATAATCCAAGCGGAAAACTGCCGATGAGTTTTCCATACTGTGTAGGACAGGTACCGGTACATTATAATGAATATTCAACAGGACGCCCACATGTAGAAGGCAAAGATAAAGACAGATTCCGCTCGAAATATCTGGATATTCCAAATGAGCCATTGTATCCATTTGGATACGGTCTGAGTTACACAACATTTGAGGTATCAGATATTCATTTGGATCGGACATGGATGGATACATCGGGACAGATCGAAGCGGAGGTAACTGTAAAAAATACAGGAAACTGCACGGGAACAGAAACCCTGCAGCTTTATATCCATGATATTGCGGCTTCTGTAGTACGTCCGGTCAGAGAATTGAAAGATTTTAAGAAGGTTACGCTTCGTCCGGGAGAGGAAAAGAAGGTAGTTTTTACCATAACAGAACAGCAGCTTCTTTTCTTGACGGAGAATGGAATCTATGAGAGCGAAGCAGGAGAATTCGAAATATTTATCGGAAAAGATAGTTTGACAGATAATAAAGCTTCATTTGTATTGAAGAAATAAGGAAGAAGTGAAAAAAGGCTTCCAACCCCTCCGGGCTGGAAGCCTTTCCCATTCATTCTTATTTTGTCTTAGATTTCTTAGCGGCCTTTTCTTCATTCATGGATTTTTTCTCTTTCTGAAGTTCTTTGTTGGCGCTCTCAGCTTTTCTCTTTAACTTGGTTCTCCAGCTTACTTTGCCTTCCGGTTTCTCTAATGGACCGCGGACACCGGTAACTTTCGTGATATAAATACCACTTACTGTAGCTTTGACTTCTTTTTTCACAGGGATCATATCAAAACATGCATCATCAGCGATCAGAGTCATAACCTTTGGTCCGACCTTAGCCTTTACGATCGGAAGCTTGGAACGGCGCATAAGCTTTGGTGTCTGGTCAATGACTGCCTGTGGCAGACCGGACTGGTTCAGACGCATCCTCTTCTTATCAATAATCAACATAGTAACAGTCTGTGCAGTTGCAGCAAGCTGTGCATCCTGCTCGTCTTTTCTCTTCTGAGCTTTCTTTCCGAGGAAATATAAAGCAATTGTTGCAGCAATAAGCACTGCTAAAATAACTAATAATACAATTGTTACTGGACTCACAACGAAAATCCTCCCTAATTTCAAATTCGTGTTTTATTGTAGCATTGATTTTTGGAAAAAGCAATGTGATTTTGGGGAAATACCTTTTATTTTAGGGAAAATTGTGATATGTTATAAAAGTTAGACGGCAGACTCCGTCTTTTGGATTTCCGGCAGAAAAGCCGGAAAAGGAAATGAGGAAAAGAAAGGTAAGATTAAATGAAAAAGAGAGTGTTAGCACTTTTATTGTGTGTATCCACAGCAATCAGCATGACAGGATGCGGCAGCAAAGGTGAATCAGTTGAGGCAACGGAAGCAGTAGAGAATACCGAAAGTACAGAAGAGGTGCCGGCAGTTCCGCTTGCACAATATGATCTGAAGGGATCGGATTATGTGACATTGTGTGACTACAGTGCAATCCCGGTTACGATTTCAGGAGATTATGACGTCACAGATCAGGATGTGCTTGATTATGTGGAAAAGATTTTTACACAGGGCGGACCTTTTTATACGGCTGATCCGGACAAGACAACAGTGGAAGAGGGCGACATTGTAAACGTAGACTATGTCGGAAAATTAGACGGTGAGGCGTTCAGCGGTGGAACAGCAGAGGATCAGAATATTGATGTGTCCAACAATTCTTCCACAAGCGGTTCCGCTTACATTGATGGATTTACAGACGGACTGATCGGTGCATCAGTAGGCGATGTGATCGATTCCAATGTGACGTTCCCGGATGAATACCCGAATAACCCGGATCTTGCCGGAAAAGAAGTTGTATTTACGTTTACGGTTAATTCTATCCAGAAGGAAGTGACCATGGATACGATGGATGATGAATTTGCATCGAAACAGTTTGGTGCGGATTCCGTGGATGGAGTGTACAAGCAGGTACGCCAGTATCTGGAGTCCAGCGCAGAGAGCACTCATAAAAATGATATTTACTCCGCTTTGGAGGATTATCTGTTAGAAAATTGTACCGTTGATATGCCGGCAGATTACAGATCTGATGTGATCGAAGCGATCCGTGCCAATTTCATTGACCGTTATTGCTCCGGGGATGAGAGCCAGATGGAAACGGTACTCAGCTCTTACGGCTATACAGAAGAGAGCATCGAGCAGGAATGGTCTGACAGTGTGGAGAGCAGTATCAGGTTAGAACTGATCGTAAAAGCCATTGCAGAAAAAGAAGATATCCAGATTGACGATACGGAGTTTGAAGATTATGTAAGCACGATCGTAAGCAGCGGCGGTTTCGGTGATGCTGATACGTTATATAGTAACTATGGTTATGGCGATTCTGTTTACGGAAAGAATCAGATCCGTGTGATTTATCTTGCAGGATTAGTTTTAGATAAATTGGCAGAGACAGCAGAGGTTACGGAGAACGCAGTAGAAGAAACGACAGAGTCTGTGGAAAGTACAGAATCCGCAGACAGCACAGAAGAATAAGAAAACGATACCGAAACAGAGGTATGAGATCATAAAAGAGTCGACAGACGTTGATGAGAGAAAGGGAGAGTAGAAAAATGGAATTAGTAAATGTAAGAGATTTATTCCGCAAACAGGATGAGTATGTGGACCAGACGATCACAATCGGTGGCTGGGTGAGAAACATCCGTAATTCTAAGAATTTTGGATTTATCGTGGTAAACGACGGAACTTTTTTTGAGCCGGTTCAGGTTGTTTATTCCGATGTATTGGAAAACTTTGAAGAAGTAGAAAAATTAAACGTTGGAGCAGCGATTATCGTTACCGGTAAATTAGTTGCAACACCTGGCACAAAACAGCCATTTGAGATTCAGGCTGAAAAAGTAGAAGTGGAAGGACCTTCTACACCGGATTATCCATTACAGAAGAAAAAACACAGCTTTGAGTATTTAAGAACTATTTCACATTTAAGACCGAGAACCAATACATTCGAGGCAGTATTCCGTGTACGTTCCCTCTGTGCTTATGCAATCCATAAGTTTTTCCAGGAAAGAGATTTCGTGTATGTGCACACACCATTGATCACAGGAAGTGACTGTGAGGGTGCTGGTGAGATGTTCCAGGTAACTACACTTGACATGAACAACCTTCCAATGACAGAAGACGGAAAAGTAGATTACAGCAAAGACTTCTTCAATAAACCAACCAATCTTACCGTAAGCGGACAGTTGAACGGTGAGACTTATGCGATGGCATTTAAGAACATCTATACCTTTGGACCTACTTTCCGTGCAGAGAACTCCAACACAACAAGACATGCGGCAGAGTTCTGGATGATCGAGCCGGAGATTGCATTTGCAGATTTAGAGGATGACATGATCTTAGCTGAGAGCATGTTAAAATATGTCATCAACTATGTGTTAGAGAATGCGCCGGAAGAGATGGCATTCTTCAATAACTTTATCGATAAAGGTCTGTTAGAGAGATTACAGCATGTTGCAAATTCTGATTTTGCCCGCGTAACTTACACAGAAGCAGTAGAAATCTTAGAGAAAAACAACGACAAATTTGATTACAAAGTATCCTGGGGCTGTGACCTTCAGACCGAGCATGAGCGTTATCTGACCGAGCAGGTATTCAAACGCCCGGTATTTGTAACTGATTATCCAAAGGAGATCAAAGCTTTCTACATGAAGCTGAATCCGGACGGAAAAACAGTTGCAGCAGTAGACTGTCTGGTTCCTGGCATCGGTGAGATCATCGGAGGAAGCCAGAGAGAGGATGATTACGAAAAATTACTTGCAAGGATCAATGAACTTGGACTGAAAGAGGAAGATTACAACTTCTATCTTGACCTCCGTAAATACGGTTCTGCAAGACATGCAGGATTCGGACTTGGATTTGAGCGCTGCGTCATGTACCTGACAGGTATGTCCAATATCCGTGACGTTATCCCATTCCCAAGAACGGTAAATAACTGCGAATTATAAAATTGTATTTCATATCGTAGGTGATTGCGAAAACAATTGTGTTTTTTGTCATCTACGATATTTTTAGACAATTGCGAAACTCTTAGAAAACGTGAATTAAATTACGGAAAGTTGACAAGAGCAAAAGAAAACACTGGGGAACCGTGTTTTCGTTGATCTTGTTAACTTTTCGTAATATTCATAACGTAAAATTGAGTTTTGCAAATGCCTAACGATATTTAGATGACAAGGAGATGGATTGTATGAGATATGTTTTGGAAAATGACACATTGCGCGTGGAAATCGATTCTTTTGGGGCAGAACTAAAATCCGTAAAGAGAAAATCCGACGATAAAGAGTACATGTGGTATGCGGACAAAAAATATTGGGGAAGAACCTCCCCTGTGTTGTTTCCGTTTGTGGGGAACTGCAAAAATAAAGAGTACCGCTATGACGGAAAAACGTATGCAATAGGACAGCACGGTTTTGCAAGGGATATGGAACATACCATGGAATCCCAGACAGCGGACACCATCTGGTTTTCCTTACATTCCAATGAGGAAACGATGGAAAAGTATCCATTCGCGTTTGTTTTGAAAATTGGATACAATTTGACAGGCAATGAATTAAAAGTTATGTGGAAAGTGGAAAATCCGGACACAAAGACCTTATATTTTTCCATTGGAGCACATCCGGCTTTCTTATGCCCATTTAACGGCGAAGAAAATAAACTTGGATATGGTCTGCAATTTGCAGGACTAAAGGAAGTGCATCATCATGGAAATACACCGGATACCGGACTGGCAGTAATGAGTGAAGATATTGTAATCCCGCTGGAGGATGAGAAAGTATACTTTACACCGGGATTTTTTGACCGCTGCACTTATATGGTAGAAGGAAAACAGACCGGGGAAGTTTCACTGGTCACACCGGATGGAAAGCCTTATGTGACTATGGATTTTGATGCACCTTTATTTGCAATCTGGTCACCGGAAGGAAAAGATGCACCGTTTGTCTGCATTGAACCGTGGTATGGAAGATGTGATGCGGATGATTTTGAGGGCACATTAGAGGAACGGGCATACGAGAACGCAGTGGAGCCGGAGCAGGTATTTGAGGCTTCTTACAGCATCCATTACCTGTAAAAACTGCGTGCCAAAACGACATCCGCATAAAGCGCAGATTAAAAATTGCGCGAATAAGCAGCCGGATTGCTTCATATATATAGACAGAAGTGAAAGTCTGGCGGTGGCGGATTGGGAACAGGATTGAGATTAAGGGCGAGAGATGCAAAGGAAAACCCGGCAAAAGTGCTGGCAATGGTTCTTTTTATCATGTTTATCATAAGTGCGTTATTGTTATTGCTTCTGGCATTGCTTTTATACCGGCTGGAGCTCTCGGAGGCAGTTGTCAAAGTGGCAGTGATCGTTATTTATATCATAACGGGGCTGACTGGAGGCATTCTGATGGGAAAAAAGATCAGGGATAAAAAGTTCCTCTGGGGATTTGTGGCAGGAACGGTTTATTTTGGAATTTTGTTTGCCGTCTCACTGATCATAAAGGGGGGAGCAGGCATTGAACCGGTGAAAATGATCACAACCTGGGTGCTCTGTGCGTGTGCGGGAACTGCCGGCGGCATGATCAGTTAAAAAAATGCTTTTCTTATGAAAAACTATGTGTTATACTATAAGACAGCGAAAAAGATTTTTAAAGGAGAAATAATCATGAAACACGTTAAAACATTAAATACTAGAAAATTACAGAACACAGTAAAAAAAGGTGGATGCGGCGAATGTCAGACATCCTGCCAGTCTGCTTGTAAGACATCCTGCACAGTAGGAAACCAGACTTGCGAGAACAAATAAGTTTTAACTCAAAAGTGAATAATGACACTCACAAACGACCGTTCGCGCAGCGTGCGGTCATTTGTACGTTATAGATATGTGTAATGATTGCACATATTATGAGGAAAAGATGATAGAAAGTGAGGAAATATTATAGTGGTTCATCAGTATAAGAACAACGGCTATGATATTGTTCTGGATGTAAACAGCGGTGCAATCCACGTAGTTGACGATGTGACATATGATGTCATTGAGATGTATGCTGCACGTGAGAACGCAGCAGATACCTCTGCGGAAGAGATTGTAACTGCATTATCCGGCAAATATGGAAAAGAAGAAGTAGAAGAAGCGATTGACGAAGTTCAGACATTGATCAAAAATGAGGAACTTTTCACAAAGGACACCTATGAAAACTATATGATGGATTTCAAAAAGCGTCCGACCGTTGTAAAAGCTCTTTGTTTACATATCGCACATGACTGCAATCTTGCCTGTCGTTACTGTTTTGCAGAAGAGGGCGAGTATCATGGAAGAAGGGCATTGATGTCCTTTGAGACCGGTAAAAAAGCATTGGATTTCCTGATCGCAAATTCCGGTAACAGAAGAAACTTAGAGGTGGACTTCTTTGGTGGAGAACCTCTTATGAACTGGCAGGTTGTAAAAGACCTCGTAGCCTACGGAAGAGAGCAGGAGAAGATCCACAACAAGAACTTCCGTTTTACACTTACTACAAACGGCGTTTTATTAAATGATGAGATCATGGAATTTGCCAACAAAGAAATGGGCAATGTGGTTTTAAGTATTGACGGAAGAAAAGAAGTCCATGATCATATGAGACCATTCCGCAAGGGAGCAGGAAGCTATGACCTGATCGTGCCGAAGTTCCAGAAATTTGCAGAGAGCCGCAATCAGGACAAGTATTATGTGAGAGGTACTTTCACACACAATAACCTTGATTTCTCCAATGATGTGCTGCATCTGGCAGATCTTGGATTCAAACAGATCTCAGTAGAGCCTGTAGTGGCACAGCCAACCGAGGATTATGCAATCCGTGAGGAAGACCTTCCACAGCTTTATGAGGAATATGACAAGCTGGCTGCTGAGATGGTAAAGAGACATAAAAATGGAAATGATTTCAACTTCTTCCATTTTATGATAGATCTGGAGGGTGGACCGTGCGTGGCAAAACGTCTTTCCGGCTGTGGTTCAGGAACAGAGTATCTGGCAGTGACACCTTGGGGTGACCTTTATCCTTGTCATCAGTTTGTTGGAAATGAGGATTTCCTGCTTGGAAATGTGGACGAGGGTATCAAACGTCAGGATATCTGTGATGAATTTAAGTGCTGCAATGTTTATGCGAAAGAAAAATGCCGTAACTGTTTTGCAAAATTCTATTGCAGTGGCGGATGTGCAGCAAACTCCTACAATTTCCATGGAGATATCCACAATGCATACGACATCGGATGTGCACTTCAGAAAAAGCGTATTGAATGCGCAATCATGATTAAGGCTGCCGAGGCAGACGAAGAATAAAGGAAGGGTAAAACAATGAAAAAGAGTAAAGCAGCAGTCATATTGGCAGTGATCCTTGCAGCGTTTGTGGGACTTGCTTATTATGCATCAATTATTCTTTCATCCACCGGAATCGGCGAAGATATGTCAATTCCTCTGGGACTGGATCTCTCCGGTGGTGTTTCCATTACTTATCAGGTAGTGGACGAGAATCCAAGTGCTGAAGATATGAGTGATACCATTTATAAACTTCAGAAACGTGTAGACAGTTACAGTACAGAAGCTTCCGTATATCAGGTTGGAGACGACAGAATTACGGTTGAGATCCCTGGTGTGCAGGATGCAAACCAGATTTTAGAGGATCTTGGTAATCCGGGTTCCCTGGAGTTCCAGATGCCGGATGGAACGGTATTTATGACCGGTGATATGGTCGCAGACGCACAGGCTGCAACCCAGACAGACACGTATGGCAACAAAGAGTATGTGGTTGCCTTAAAACTGACCGATGAGGGTGCAAAGATTTTCGGAGAAGTAACTTCTGAAAACATTGGTAAAAACCTTCCTATCGTATACGATGGAGAGACCATCAGTTATCCACGTGTACAGACAGCTATCACAGGCGGTGAGGCACAGATCACAGGTATGGCAGACTTCGAAGAGGCTGAGACACTTGCAACGCAGATCCGTATCGGTTCTCTTTCTTTACAGCTTTCCGAGTTAGAGTCTTCTGTCGTAGGAGCACAGTTGGGAAGCCAGGCGATCGCCTCCAGTTTAAAAGCAGGTGCGATCGGTCTTGCAATCGTCATGGTATTTATGATCGTGATGTACGCAGTACCGGGTATTGCAGCATCCTTAGCACTTGCAATTTATACAACTTTAGTGATCGCAACCTTATATTTATTCGATATTACACTGACGCTTCCGGGTATCGCAGGTATTATCCTTGGCATCGGTATGGCGGTGGATGCGAACGTTATCGTATTTGCACGTATCCGTGAGGAGATCGCAACCGGAAAATCGGTCCAGACATCTATGAAGATCGGTTTCCAAAAAGCGATGTCAGCTATCTTAGATGGTAACATTACAACCCTGATCGCATCTGTTGTGCTTATGGCGTTAGGTTCCGGTACCGTAAAAGGCTTTGCCTATACATTAATGATCGGTATCATCCTTTCCCTTTTTACAGCGATGGTTGTGACCAGATACATTCTGTATTCTCTGTATGCATTGGGACTGAAGAGTGAAAAACTTTACGGTCGTGCAAAAGAGAGAAAGAGCATTGATTTTATTGGAAAAAAAGCAGTATTCTTTACAATTTCCGGTATCATTATCGCTGCCGGACTGATCAGTATGGGAGTACATTCCGCAACAGAGGGCAAGGCATTGAACTATGGTCTTGACTTTATGGGTGGAACTTCCACAACGGCTGATTTTGGCAAAGATATGACCATCGAGGATATCGAGAATGACATCATTCCTTATGTGGAAAAAGTAACCGGGGATTCCGATGTGCAGGCAACAAAAGTAGAAGGAACAACTCAGGTTACAATTAAGACACGTACCTTAAGTCTTGATGAGCGTCAGGAATTGGAAGATACACTGGCAGAAAATTGTGATGTGGATGCATCCACCATCACTTCCCAGAGTATCAGTTCTACCATCAGTGGTGAGATGCGTTCCGATGCATTGAAAGCGGTTATCGTGTCCTGTATCTTTATGTTACTTTACATCTGGTTCCGTTTTAAGGATATCAGATTTGCAGCAAGTGCAATCCTTGCATTGGTTCATGACGTTCTTGTTGTGATCACAGTATATGCACTTGTGCGTATTTCTGTAGGAAGTACCTTTATTGCATGTGTTCTTACCATCGTAGGTTACTCTATCAATGATACAATCGTTATTTTTGACCGTATCCGTGAGAATCTTGCATTAAAGACCGGAAAACAGACTGCGGAGGAATTGCGTGAAGTTGCGAATAAGAGTCTGACACAGACATTGTCCAGAAGTATTAATACTTCTATCACAACCTTTATCATGGTTGTGATGCTCTACATTTTAGGTGTGGCAAGTATCCGTGATTTCTCACTTCCACTTATGGCAGGTCTTGTATGTGGTGCTTATTCTTCTATCTGCATCGCAACAGAACTGTGGTATGTCATGAAAGTACATTTAGGAAAAAATAAAGCAACAAAATAGTTGTGAAATAGGAAAACGGCTGCCTTCTGGCGGCCGTTTTTGCATTTCACATTTACAGGAAAAAGAAGGGAGACAGGAGAATGCAAAAAGGACTTTTGATCTATCTGATCGTTATGAATCTCATTGGACTTGCAGTGATGGCAATGGACAAAAGCAAGGCGCGGCATCATGCATGGCGGATACCGGAGAAAACACTTTTCCTTGTGAGTATTTTAGGCGGCAGTGTCGGAACGTGGGCTGGCATGTATCTGTTTCATCATAAGACAAAGCACTGGTATTTTGTGGTGGGAATGCCGGCGATCCTGATCTTGCAGATATGCATTGCGGTATTGATCTGGAAAACGCATGGGTTTGGGATGTGATAAAGGCATGGTTTGCGACAGCGTATACATTTTTTAAATAAATTTATAATTGAATATTTACAGAAAGTCCTTTATAATGAACTTTAAAATCTGGCGGAAGACAAGGAGGAGTTTATGTACACATTAGAAGATATTCAGGCAGTGGATATGGAAGTCGCACAGGCAATTACCGATGAACTTGACAGACAGAACAGTCATATTGAGCTGATCGCATCCGAAAACTGGGTAAGCCCGGCGGTTATGTCTGCAATGGGAAGTGTCCTGACGAATAAATATGCGGAAGGTTATCCGGGAAAGAGATATTACGGTGGCTGCGAGTGCGTGGACGTTGTGGAAGAACTGGCAAGAGAGCGCGCAAAAGAATTATTTGGGTGTGAGTATGTCAATGTGCAGCCACATTCCGGTGCGCAGGCAAATATGGCGGTACAGTTTGCAATTTTAAAACCGGGTGATACAATCATGGGAATGAACTTAGACCATGGTGGACATCTGACACATGGTTCTCCGGTCAATTTTTCCGGAAGTTATTTCCATGTAGTACCATATGGTGTCAATGACGAGGGATTCATTGATTATGATAAAGTGGAAGAACTTGCAATGGAATGTAAACCAAAAATGATTATTGCAGGGGCATCCGCTTATGCGAGAACCATTGATTTCAAGAGATTCCGTGAGATTGCAGACGCATGTGGTGCAGTGCTCATGGTCGATATGGCGCATATTGCAGGACTTGTGGCAGCAGGACTTCATCCAAGCCCAATTCCATATGCACACGTTGTGACGACCACAACACACAAGACACTGCGCGGACCGAGAGGCGGAATGATTTTGAGCAGTCAGGAAGTTGCGGACAAGTATAACTTTAACAAAGCAATCTTCCCGGGTATTCAGGGCGGACCGCTGATGCATGTGATCGCAGCTAAGGCAGTCTGCTTCAAAGAGGCATTGCAGCCGGAATTTAAGGTTTACCAGCAGAATATTATTGACAACGCACAGGCACTCTGCAAGGGACTGATGGATCGTGGAATTAAGATCGTATCCGGTGGAACAGACAATCACCTCATGCTCGTAGATCTGACCAATTATGATCTTACCGGAAAAGCAGTTGAGAAACTTCTGGATTCCGTCAACATTACCTGCAATAAGAATACCATTCCAAACGACCCGAAATCTCCATTTGTGACAAGTGGTGTACGTCTTGGAACTCCGGCGGTAACTTCCCGCGGATTAAACACGGCTGATATGGATCAGATCGCAGAGGCGATCGCAATGATGATCAAAGAGGGTGAGCCGGCAGCTGACAAGGCAAAGGCGATCGTGAAATCTTTGACAGAGAAATATCCATTGAAATAAAATAAATTTTTTTGTTGAATAAGAAGTGGTTATCTGCTTCATGAGTAAAAAAGCCTCCCGATAAAAATGTGGGAATTGCGATGAAAGGCAATCCGGATCATTTTTGCCGGGAGGCTTTTGTGGTTTAGGAATGCAGCGTTTTGCAAAAAAATAAGAGTTTAGCAGAAATGATCATCTTGCGAGCACATCAATGATCTGACCAACGTACATGGTGTGCATATCGCCGTCTTTGTACCATTTGTCAGCAATCTCGGAATCGAGGAAGGAATCATCCGTGATTCTGGTAGCAGACATTTTTTCACAGACCAAAACAAGATTTCCCTCATCAATGTATGGGATTCCATGCCGGTAGTCCACGGTAAGCCCTGCGTTTGCAATCTTATCCTCGTTCCGGCCGGAATGGGAGCCACAGTAATTCAAGGCATCGCGGTACTGGTCACTTACAAATGTAAGGGAGAAAAAGTCTCCCGCATCGATCAGTTCCTTGGTATATCTGGAATCACGGACAAAAACATAGACAACATTTTTGCCCCATAAAACACCAACACCGCCCCAGCTAATGGTCATTGTATTGGATTCCTGTTTATTTCCGGCTGTGAGCAGTGCCCATTCTTTGCCGATTTTCGTAAATGGATTCATGTCCAGCATATCAACTGGAATTGGCTGAAATGTATGCATAGGGATCACCTCTCATAATTTTTTTAGGTAGTTTTATTATATTACAGGAGAGTGGAAAAGTCACTTGAAAAAGAAAATAAAATCAGGTTATAGAAAATAAAACAGATAATAACTAATAGTTATACATAACATAAGGCTTCGGAATAATCTTGACATGAAAAAAAGAAAGTATCATAATGGTTGTCAAAGTTAATTTCCCAAAAGTGTAATAGATAATTGCGAAACTCATGAAAATCTAAATTGAATTGTGAAAAATTAACAAAAGCTTGAGAAAACACTGGGGAGCGGTCGGTACTTAGAAGGCAGGAACGATGTCAATCGTGACTGGCTTCTTAGTACCGTTACCAGCGACACGTAGCGAGAGCGTGTTTTCGAAAATTTTGTTAATTTTGAACAATTAAAAGAAGAGTAGGATGAGTTTCGCAATTGCCTGAAAAGTGTAATGGGAAAAGGAGGATATTATGGATATCAGATTTGAGAAAAGACCGGTATTAAAGGAGAAACCAGACCAGAAGAATCTTGGTTTTGGTAAGTATATGACAGATTACATGTTTGTCATGGATTGGACAAAAGAAGACGGATGGAAAGATGCAAGAATCGTTCCGGAAGGACCTATCACAATGGATCCGGCATGTGTGACACTTCACTATGCACAGGAAACATTTGAAGGTATGAAAGCATACCGTACAGCAGAAGGAAAAATCCAGCTGTTCCGTCCAGAGATGAACGCAAAGAGAATGATCAATTCCAACGCAAGACTTTGCATGCCGGAATTCCCGGTTGATATGTTTGTCGAAGCAGTGGAAGCACTTGTAAAAGTAGAAGCTGACTGGGTTCCATCTGAACCAAACACTTCCCTTTATATCAGACCATTTATGTTTGCAACAGAAGCAGCACTCGGCGTACATATGGCAAACGCATACAAGTTTATGATTATCTGCTGTCCGGTAGGTGCTTACTATGCAGCAGGTCTTAATCCGGTTAAGATTCTGGTTGAGGATGAACTTGTCCGTGCTGTAAAAGGTGGTACAGGCTTTACAAAATGTGGTGGTAACTACGCAGGTTCTATTTTAGGACAGGTGAAAGCAGAAAAACTTGGTTATGCACAGGTTCTCTGGTTAGATGGTGAGCATCGTAAATATGTAGAGGAAGTTGGAACCATGAACATCATGTTCAAAATTGCCGGTGAAATCTACACAGCACCAATCGAAGGAACCGTTCTTCCGGGTGTTACAAGAGATTCCATGATCCATCTGCTTCGTGACTGGGGTTACAAAGTAAATGAGACAAGACTTTCCGTAGATGATCTGATGAAAGCCGGACATGACGGTACATTGGAAGAGGTATTCGGTACAGGTACAGCAGCCGTTATCTCACCAGTTGGAGAACTTCGTTACAAAGATGATGTTGTGACAGTCAACAACTTTGAGATCGGTGAACTGACACAGAAATTATATGATACCTTAACCGGCATCCAGTGGGGAAGAATCCCGGATAAATATGGCTGGACAGTAGAAGTAAAATAACTTCTGGACATTTTTCACATATCATAGTATAGTAATCATGTTATAGATGCCTTCATAGATGTAGCAGCATTTATGAAGGCGTTTACAATATATAGCACATTGATAATCGAATAAGGTTTATATTTTCAGATATGCGATCCTGTCTGTGACTGATTGCAGACATTTAGGTTTCTCTTCTAGCGCCATGTACCTGTGAGGACGACCATACACAGGTTGACGAGGAAAAGGGTTATCGAAAATTCGGCGGACGCCCTTTCGTACTTCCCAGTGCGAGATATGCCGGCAAATATGCAGGTGACTGCAAAACAAATACGGTATAATGGGACAATTAGATTTGAATATGATTTAAATTTTAAATAGAAAAGAAGAGGAAATTTAATATGTGTGGAATTATAGGTTATACAGGCAGTGAAAACGTAAAAGATGTTTTATTAGATGCGTTGGAATTATTAGAGTATCGTGGATATGACAGTGCGGGTATTGCAGTGAAAGACGAAACTTCCCATGTGACAAATGTTTATAAATGTGCCGGAAGAGTAAGTGATTTAAGAGCAATTTGTGATTCAAAGAAGATTTTGTCTGCCTGCGGTATCGGACATACAAGATGGGCAACTCACGGTGGAGTTACAGACCAGAATGCGCATCCGCATCAGCAGGGAAAAGTGACTCTGGTTCATAACGGGATCATCGAAAACTATCGTGAGCTGATCGCTGATTACGATTTGCAGGAAATCCTTCATTCTGAAACAGATAGTGAAGTTGCGGCTGCATTATTAAATCATTATTATAAGGGAAATCCCAAGGAAGCAATCAAGAAAGCAGTGAGCAAATTAAAGGGTACCTTTGCGCTTGTGATCCTGTTTGAAGATCAGCCGGATGTGATCTATTCCATTCGAAATGTCAGCCCGATCGTTGCAACCATTTGCAAAGAGGGAGCAATGCTTGCATCTGATCTGACTGCACTCTGCCGTTTTACAAATGAATACTTTGTTGTACCGGAATATCACATTTTAGAGTTGCACAAAGATCATGTGGTACTTACGGATTTAAATGACAATGTGGTAGAACCGGAATTTTTGTCCGTTGACTGGGAGTTGAACAGCGCGGGAAAGAATGGTTATCCATTTTATATGGAAAAAGAGATTATGGAGCAGCCGGAAGCAATCAAGAATACGATCAAAGACCGTATTGTGAACGGTCTGCCTGATTTTACCGCGGATGGTGTGCCGGATTCTCTTTTTACAGACTGTGACAGAATTTGTGTGGTAGCATGCGGAACAGCCATGCATGCGGGACTTGTGGCACAGGCTCTTGTAAAATCTATCGTTCATGTGCAGATGGACGTAGAACTTGCATCAGAGTTTATGTATTCCGATCCGGTCATTGATGAGAAAACATTGGTGATCGCAGTATCACAGTCCGGTGAGACGATTGATACCTTGGAAGCATTAAAATATGCGAAGAGGCAGGGAGCAAAATGCTTATCCATCATCAACGTAAAAGGTTCTTCCATCGCAAGGGAAAGTGATTATGTGTTATACACCGCAGCAGGACCTGAAATTGCAGTGGCAAGTACAAAAGCTTACACAACACAGCTTTCCGTATTTTATCTTGTGGTTGCAAAAATGGCATTATTGCGAGGTGTCTACACAGAGGAGCAGACAAAGAGCTTTATCGCAGAATTAGAGCGTGTTCCGGAAGTGATGCAGAAAGTATTGGAGAAAAGACGTGACATCCATGTGATCGCAAAGAAGATTCTGGAAGCAAAGGATCTGTTTATGATCGGACGTGGACTGGATTACTCTATTTTACTGGAAGGATCATTGAAACTGAAAGAGGTTTCTTATATTCACTCTGAGGCTTATGCCTCCGGCGAATTAAAACACGGACCAATTGCACTGATCACGACTAACACACCGGTTGTTGCAACGGTAACACAGGAAAAACTCATGTCAAAAGAGCTTTCCAATATTAAGGAAGTAAAATCCAGAGGTGCAGATATTGTATTATTTATCAAAGAGGCACTTTCCGGTGATCTTGATACCGAATATCAGGTGATCAAGCTTCCGGATATGCAGGATGAATTTATGGTTTTACCTGCATCGGTTGCATTACAGCTTTTAGCATATTACGTGTCATCCGATAAGGGATTTGATGTTGATAAGCCAAGAAATCTGGCGAAGGTAGTTACGGTAGAGTAAGAATTAAGTTTTGGGGGATTTGGATAAAGAACGGAAATAAAAATTGAGAAGTTGGGAAATCGAATGTTTTGCACAGGAAGCAGAACAGGATCGCATGTCTGAGCATATAATATAAGGAAATATAGGAAGAGGTTGTTCATGCCAGATATCAAATATGCCCAGACAGAGGCTGTAGATAAAGGAAGCCTCAAGGTAGAAGTACTTGCGAACCGGACCAGACGACCGATCGAGGGAGCGAAAATCACGATTTCCTATTCGGGCAAGCCGGATTCCACGGTGGAGGAGGTAAGCGCAGATGATTCAGGAATGTCGGAGAAACTTACGCTTGATGCGCCTCCGCTTGAATACTCGATGGAACCCTCCGAAAATCAGCCATTTGCCCAATATACGGTCAAAGTTACCGCACCGGGATATCGTCCCGTCAGTATTTCGGGTGTTCAGGTTTTTTCAGAGCAGCTCGCATTGCAACAGGTGCGAATGGCGGAAGAAAATGAGGAAGAAAATCAAATAGATTCCATTGTGATTCCGGTCAATACGTTGTTTGGCAATTTCCCGGCAAAAATAGCAGAGTCCGAGATCAAGCCTGTCTCCGACTCAGGGGAGATCGTGCTGAGTAAAGTGGTGATCCCGGAATTTGTCGTTGTTCATGACGGACCGCCATCGGATCCCAATGCGGCAAATTATTATGTCCGTTACCGGGATTACATCAAAAATGTGGCATCCAGCGAGATATACAGCACGTGGCCGGACAGCACGCTGCGTGCCAATATCCTTGCGATCATGTCCTTTACGTTAAACAGGGTTTACACGGAATGGTACCGGAACAAAGGCTATAACTTCACCATCACAACATCCACTGCTTATGACCAGAAATTTGTATATGGAAGAAATATTTTCCAGAGTATCTCGGATGTGGTAGAGGAAATGTTCCAGAATTATCTTTCCAGACCGAATGTGAGACAGCCAATCCTGACGCAGTATTGTGACGGACAGCGCGTGACGTGCAGCAACTGGCTGAGCCAGTGGGGAAGCAAATATCTTGGGGATCAGAACTACGAAACGATAGAAATTCTCCGTTATTATTATGGTGATAATATGTTTATCAATACAGCGGAGGAGATTTCCGGTATCCCTGCATCCTGGCCGCGGTATAATCTGGAAGTGGGCGCTGCCGGAGATAAGGTCCGGCAGATCCAGGAACAGTTAGCGAGAATCTCGCAGGCTTATCCGGCAATCCCGACGATCACACCGGATGGGATTTACGGAGAGGCAACGAAGGCAGCAGTAGAAAAATTCCAGTCTATTTTTGGCTTGCCTGTGACGGGAGTGGTAGATTACCGCACCTGGTATAAAATATCGGAGATCTATGTTGCGGTGACAAGGATTGCAGAACTGGTATAAAATGTGGAGTAAATGTGCCGGGGGATTGGTATTTTTCAGTTCCCCGGCACAAAAACGTTTCAGGAACAGATCGCAGACTAGGATTTGAGTAGAAAATGTGTTAAACTAAAAGTTAGTTTAGATTGCAGTAAAGCAGGGATAAAAAGTATGAACAACTATAAAATCACAATCCAGTATGATGGGACAAGATACAAGGGCTGGCAGGGGCAGAACAGCACCGGGCTGACCATTCAGGGAAAAATAGAAGCAGTGCTGGGACAGATGGCAGGACACGCGGTGGAAGTCATCGGTTCGGGGAGAACGGATGCGGGCGTGCATGCCAAAGGCCAGGTGGCAAATTTTCATATTGAGGAGCATTTTACGGAGGGAAAGATCCTGTCCTATCTGAATCATTATCTGCCGGATGACATTGCCGTTATTGCGGTTGAGCAGGTGGACGAGCGTTTTCACAGCCGTTACGCCGCAAAGAAAAAGACCTACCGCTATCACATCCATATGGGAGAGATCTCGGATGTTTTCGAGCGGAAATATGAGTACCAGTATGAGAAAACACTCGATGTGGAACGCATGAAAGAAGCTGCTTCCTATCTGATCGGAACACATGATTTTACTTCATTTTGCGGAAATAAGAAAATGAAAAAAACGGCAGTCCGCACAATTTATGAGATCAATTTTACGAAGAAAGGGAATGATCTCTGGATCGATTACCGGGGGAATGGATTTTTGCAAAATATGGTGCGGATCCTGACGGGTACGCTGATCGAGGTCGGGGATGGCAGGAGAGCGCCGGAGGAGCTGCCGCAGATCTTAGAGAGCAAAAACCGGGAGAACGCAGGCTATACAGCACCGGCATGTGGACTGATGCTGATGGAAGTGCATTATTAAAAGATAAATTCATAAGAAAAAACAGGCAGCAGGTGTTACATGGAAAAATGGTTTGTAATCAACAAAGGGGCTGATTTTGAAAAGCTTGGAAAAGAGTTCGGGATCAGCCCTGTCACAGCGCGTCTTATCCGAAACCGTGAGGTGATCGGGGAGGCGGCATTTGAAAGATATCTCTATGGAAGTTTAAAGGATTTATACGATCCACATTTATTGAAAGATGCAGATCGTTTGACAGATATTTTAAAAGTTAAAATAGAAGAGCAAAAGCCGATCCGTATTATCGGCGACTATGATATAGATGGAGTTATGTCAACCTATATTTTATACCGGGGAATTAAACACTGTGGTGGAAATGTTTCCACGCAGATTCCGGACCGTATGAAGGATGGCTATGGAATCAATGAGAATCTGATCGATCAGGCAAAAAGAGACGGAATGGATACCATTCTTACGTGCGATAACGGAATTGCTGCAATCTCAGAGATTGCGCATGCCAAAGAACTTGGGATGACCGTGTTAGTGACCGATCACCACGAGATTCCCTATACAGAGGAGAACGGGGAAAAGCAGTTCCTTCGCAGCAACGCAGATGCAATCGTGAATCCAAAGCAGCAGGAATGTGCGTATCCTTTTAAAGAGTTATGTGGAGCAGCAGTCGCATGGAAAGTGCTGCAGGTATTGTATGAAAAAATGGGTTTTGCCCTGGAAGAAACCTATGAATTTCTGGAAAATGTCGCATTTGCAACCGTTGGCGATGTCATGGATCTGACAGACGAAAACCGCATTTTGGTGAAAGAGGGATTAAACCGCATTCACCGCACAAAAAATCCGGGGATGCGCGCCCTGATCTTTCAGAATCATTTAGAACCGGAGCAGATCAATGCATATCATTTTGGTTTTGTGTTAGGACCGTGTATCAATGCGAGTGGCAGACTTGATACAGCAAAACTGTCTCTGTCTCTTTTTTTACAGGGAGAGGAAGAGGCAGCAAAAACGGCAAGGGAGCTTGTGGAGTTAAACCAGCAGCGCAAAGATATGACAGCAGATGGCGTCGAGGAGGCAAAACGTGTGGTGGAGGAACATTACATGTCGGATAAAGTGCTTGTCATTTATCTGCCACAGGTGCACGAAAGTCTTGCAGGAATCATTGCAGGGCGTATCCGGGAGGCTTATCATAAGCCGGTATTTGTGCTGACGAAGGCGGAGGAGGGCGTGAAGGGCTCCGGGCGTTCCATCGAGGAGTACTCCATGTATGAGGAACTATGTAAGTGCAGGGAACTTCTGGAAAAATTCGGCGGACATCCGATGGCGGCAGGATTATCTCTTCCGGAAGAAAACGTGGATAAGTTCCGTGAAAAAATCAATGCCTGTGCAAATCTCACGGAGGATGACCTGATTCCGAAGATCAAAATTGATATTCCGATGCCAGCAGCGTATGCGGATGCCGGTCTTATCCGGGAATTTGCAGTGTTAGAGCCTTTTGGAAAAGCCAATATCAAACCACAGTTTGCCGACAAAAACCTGAGTATCACAAAGGCTTTTGTGGTCGGAAAAAATCAGAATGTGTTGCGGCTGAACCTGGTGACAGCCGCGGGAGAGGCGGTATCGGCAGTCTATTTTGGTGATATTGAGGCGTTCAAAGCATATTATGCGGAAAAGTATGGAAGTGCGGAAGTGGAAAAAGCTTTTCGCGGTCAGATAAACAAATTGAGGATAATGATTGTGTACTATCCGGAGATTAACGAGTATAATGGAGTGGAAAGCGTACAGGTTATCATTCGAAATTATCAGTAAAAGCTGGAGGATGGCATATGTTTGGTGGAAAAAAAGCAAAAGAACTGGAAGAGGAACTTCTGGCATTACGGGAAAAACAGAACCGTCTGCAGGAGCAGATTTCTAATATTGCAAAAGCAAAAGACAGCGCAGAAGAGACATTGGTACAGATGACGATCTCAAAAACGGAACTGGATGAGACAATCACGGCGGTTTCAGAGGAATTGGAACTGTTAAAGGAGTGTTCAGAGGCGAATTCAGGACAGACCGTACTGTTGAAACAGCAGCTTGCAAAAAAGAATGAACAGAATATCAGATTGCAGCAGGAAAAAGAAGCATTCTGCCAGCAAATGGAGGGTGAGCACGAGAAAATTGCAAAAGTTGTAGAGAAGAACAAGTACGTCACCACACCCATGAAGGAGATAGAATCGTTCTATGAGGCATATTGTCAGGAGAGAGAGTCTGTTGAAGAGGCGTTACAGAAACTGGCAGATATTTCACAGAATATGGGAGTTCTGGCACTCGGCGCAGCAATCGAGGCAGGACGCATGGGAGAAGACGGAAGAAAATTTGTGACAGCGGCAGAGGAAGTGCGTGTGAACGCAGAGCAGTATACTTCGGCGGTTGCGGATGTGCTTGCGAGAATCAGTGGTTTTGAGGAAACTGCCACAGAGGCGGAAAAACAGATTCATGCGTTAAATGATCTCTTAAAAGAAAATAACGGTTCTCTGGTGAAACTTCTGGAAGACAGGGACACAGAGGCAGTGGAAACGGATCATGAAAATGTGGAAGAAGAAACAAATATTGAAGAAATATTAGAAAGTCTCTGTCAGGGTGAAAATGAATTTTTCGAAGTGCAGAGCAGAGTGTTATCCAAAGCGGAAACACTGCGCCAGGAGTGGAAAGAGCACAAAGAATGTGCGGATGAATTAGAACGCAATGTGGAGGAAGTCCATCGTTTCGTCCAGACAGAATAAAGAAGCCACAGGTTTTAAAATATATCTAATTTATAATCATGGAAAAGAGAGGGGAAAAGTATGACAAAAGAGGAGAAGTTTACATTTTTATCAGCGGATGGCAAAACAACCATCCATGCAGTCAAATGGATTCCGGAAGATGGAAAGTATGAGGCAATTTTACAGATCACACATGGCATGATAGAGTTTGTAGAGCGCTACAGACCATTTGCTGAATTTCTGACAGAGAATGGCTTTATGGTGGTGGGACATGACCATTTAGGACATGGGGATTCCGTAGCATCCAAAGATGACTGGGGATATTTTGCGGAAAATCCGAGTGACACGGTGATCGCAGACATGCATGCACTGCGCACGATGATCCAGAAAGAAAATCCGGGTGTTCCTTATTTTATGATGGGACACAGTATGGGATCTTATATGCTCCGGAAATACCTCACCATTCACAATGATGATTTGAGAGGGGCAATCATTATGGGAACCGGTTGTGTGCCGGACAATACGACCAAACTTGGAATCAACGTGTGCAAATTCCTGGCAAAAATTTTTGGCTGGCATCACAGAAGCAAACTGGTAGAATCGCTGTCGTTTGGCGGACCATATAAGAAATATGATCTTTCTGGAAAAACACTTTCAAACAGCTGGCTTACAAAAGATGAGGATATTGTAAAATTTTATTATAGCGAACCGCGGTGTACGTTCAAATTTACATTAAACGGCTATCTGGGGCTGATGGAAGCAGTTCTCTACGATAATCAGTTGGAAAATGTGAAGAAAGTACCAAACAAGCTTCCAATTTTTATTGTATCCGGTCAGGATGATCCGGTGGGAGATAATGGTGTCGGCGTCAAAAAAGTGTATGATCTCTTCAAAGAGGCAGGTTCTCTGGATATTACATATAAGCTTTACGAAAATGACAGACATGAAATTTTAAATGAGACAGACCGCGATAAAGTGTATGCAGATCTTCTTGCATGGATGAGAGTGCGGATCGATACGTAAATAAAAAGAGAGGGAAAAAAAGTGAAGAGAAAGAGAATGACAAAGAGAATTGCAGCAATTATTTTAGCAGCAGTGATGATGATACCAACACATGTAACATCATTTGCAGCAGATGCTTCTGCGCAGAACACCGCAGGGCAGGAGGCAGGCAATGCCACATCCGGTGATTCCCAGACAACACAGTCGGAGAATCAGGCGGCAACGCAGAATGACAGCAGCACAACAGGTACAGATACCAATGCTGGTTCAACCGGAACTACAACTACACAAAACAGCTCTGCTTCAGATACGAAGAACAGCACAACAAATAATTCTGCTTCGGATGCACAGAGCAGCACAACAAATACTTCTGCTTCAGATGCACAGAACAGCACAACAAATAATTCTGCTTCAGATGCACAGAGCAGTACAACAACAAATTCCGACAGCACAAATACTTCCACCAGTGGCACAACCGATAATGTCACAGGCGGGGTAACGGTAGAGGATGATAAAAAATCCACAGAAAATGTGACTGGAGATGTCATTGTGGATGAGAATAACGATAAAGTTGAGATTAAGAAAGATGATAAACCTTATCTGGCACTCGGCGCAGATCTGTCTGATGACCAGAAAAATATCGTATTATCCCTTATGGGAATCGATCCTGCCAATCTTGCAAATTATAACGTCACTTACGTTACAAATGCACAGGAGCACCAGTACCTCGATTCCTATGTGGATTCTTCCAAAATCGGAAGCAAGTCCTGGTCTTCTGTCGTGATCGTAAAGCGTAAAAAAGGAAATGGATTAAACATTTCTACGAACAATATCACATACTGTACCGTTGGTATGTACAAAAATGCGCTGACAACTGCTGGAATTACAGATGCAGATATCATCGTTGCAGGCCCAAAGCCAATCTCCGGAACCGCTGCACTGGTTGGAATCTTTGAGGCATATGAGGCAATGACCGGGGAAGCAGTACAGGATAACGTTGTAGATGCAGCGTTAAATGAACTTGTTGTCACCGGAGAACTGGAAGCTTCCATTCAGGGTCTGACCGATCAGGAAGTGGAGGAGTTTATTGCTTACATCAAGTCCCTGATCGCAGAAAAAGGACTGACTGACGAGAAGAGTATCAACGAAGCAATTGATGAAGCCTGTGATAAATATGGCGTCACTTTATCTGATGATGAGAGACAGAAAATCGTTGATCTTCTTTTGAAAATTACTTCTCTTGGAATTGATTTAAGTGGACTGGTGGATTACGCAGCCTCTCTCTACAATTCCTTTAAAAATGGAGGAAGCTCTTCCGGAATCATTGCATCTATTGGTAACTTCTTTGGAAATATCTTTAGTGCGATTGGGGAGTTCTTCAAAAATCTGTTTAAATAACCGGAGTTTTAACGTATGAACTGCCGCTTGTGGGTGGTGTTACGGATTTTCACAGGTTATGTTAATTGCATGCCAACAAAGTGTATAGAAATATAAAAAATAGAACTGTTTGTTTTCAGGAGCGCTTCCGCTTGTTGTCGCTGGCAGCGGTACTAAGAAAGCATCCATCGTGATTTCAAAATCCAATTACATTGTCTTTTGAAATCGCAATGTCTGCTTTCTAAGGACCGGCCGCTCCCAAAATCCTGAAAACAAATCAGTTCTATTTTTTATTAAGCCAAGACTGTGTGGCATGCAATATCCAGATTGTGAAAATCCGTCAATCCAGAGTACGAGCGGCAGAATCCAAAGTTAACCGTGAGTTCCATAACGTAAATTGCAGATTTTGTGGTGCGATTCATGATGTTGATTGGGCAAATATAAGCGTCCTCTCACAAGTCATTCACAGCGTAAATGAAAGAAAAACGGTACAGACAAATATGATTTCCTTTGTGAGCCATGGAGATAAGACTCTTTAGAGGCTTATCGGAATGCCCGGCGAACAGGAACATCATATTTCGTCTGTACCGTTTTTCTTTTCATAAACCGATAAAATCACGACTTGCGAGAGGACGCTTATATCTGCCCTCTCACATCCTATAAAAGCACCACAAAATCTGCTGCTCTATGGTAAGTTAAACTCCGGTTTACTTTGCAACAATATTTTTTGCAGCCACGACATCTACCCCGGTTCCGGCAACATTGGAAAGCACAACATCCCCGATTTTGACAGGTGCAGTCACAACGACATTTTTCAAGGCACTGGCACATTCAAAAATTTTGGCTTTTGGAATGTCACTGGCTGTTTTAACATTGACCATCGGTGATATTCCGCCTTCCACACGGACAGTGGAAGTCACGATACGTGTTGGATTTGTGACTTCTTTTCGGGCATAGGCATCACCTCTTGGACAGGTGTTTCCGGTAACGGATACGACATCGGTGCCGTTCATTGTAACAGTAATGGAACATCCGAGCGGACATCCAATACAGGTAAGTTCACGAGTTGTTTCGCTCATAATTACGCCTCCTCAATTTTGATTGTAATTTTACTTAAATCAGGATATTCGCCCAGTTTTTTCTTGTCTAAGATGACCTGTTCCATTTCGCCGGGAGCCATGACCGGACGTTTGCGTTTGGAAATGAGCTGGTCGTTAAAATAGGTGGCAATGGCGCAGTTTTTGTAAACAGCACCAACACGGAAACGAACGGTTAAAGTATCATCCATTTCTGTTGGGCGGATGTATTTTGGAACAGTGTAACGGACACCATCGACCGGAAGTATCTCAACAATTTTTGCATCTTTTTCCTTGCCGTTTTTAATATAATTTGCAGCATTTTTTCCGGCGGCAGATGCTTCCTGGGAAACATAATCTACCAGATCATGAACGTGAAGCACATTGCCGCAGGCAAAAATTCCATCGATGTTTGTCTCTAAACTGTCATTGACAACTGGACCTGAGGTTACCGGGTTTAAGGCAACACCGGCGCTTTTACTCAGTTCATTTTCCGGGATCAGACCACAGGAGAGCAGCAGCGTGTCACAGGTATAGCGTTCTTCCGTGCCGGGGATTGGTTTGCGGTCAGAACCAACTTCCGCAATCGTAACTGCCTCGACACGGTTTTTGCCTTCGATATCTACGACTGTGTGGCTTAATTTTAAGGGAATGTCAAAATCATTTAAACACTGCACAATATTACGTTTTAATCCGCCGGAATAAGGCATTAATTCTGCAACGACTTTTACTTTTGCACCCTCTAAGGTCATGCGGCGTGCCATAATAAGACCGATGTCACCGGAGCCTAAGATCACAACTTCTTTTCCCGGCATATAGCCTTCCATATTGACAAGGCGCTGGGCAGTTCCGGCGGAATAAATGCCGGCAGGGCGGTAGCCCGGAATGTTTAAGGCACCTCTGGATCGTTCGCGGCAGCCCATAGCGAGAATGACAGCTTTCGCCTGAACTTTAAACATGCCATCTTCACGGTTCATGGCGGTTACTTTTTTATCAGCAGAAATGTCCATGACCATAGTATTTAACTTGTATTCGATTCCACGATCTAAGACCATATCGATAAAACGGGAAGCATATTCCGGGCCGGTTAATTCTTCTTTGAATGTGTGGAGGCCAAATCCGTTGTGGATACACTGATTTAAAATCCCACCAAGTTCTTTATCACGCTCAATGATTAATATGCTGTCAATCCCATGATCTTTTGCGCTTGCAGCAGCGGCAAGTCCGGCAGGACCACCTCCAACGATAACTAAATCATATGTATTCATGGCTAAACCTCCTTATTATATCCAACAACAATATTGGAACCAACGCCGTTTTTGGTAATGTCAAAAATGCTCATCGGAACTTCACGCTCCAAAATTTCCATGGTACGAGGAGAACAGAAACCTGCCTGACAGCGTCCCATGCCGGCTCTGGTACGACGTTTCACTCCATCTAAGGAGCGGGCACCGAGTGGGCGGTGGATTGCGTCCATAATTTCTCCCTCTGTGATCATTTCACAGCGGCAGATGATGTTACCGTATTCAGGATGCTCCTTGATGAGTTTATTTCGTTCTTCCAAAGACAGTGTATCCGGGCGGAGAATTCCTTTTCGTGTTCCAACAAAATCAGGATTTTTCTCCAATGGAAGAAGCCCTTTTACAATATCAGTGACCATCTCTGCAATTGCAGGGGCGGAGGAAAGACCGGGGGATTCGATTCCGGCAGCATTGATAAATCCCTTTGCGTCTTTCACTTCTCCAATCACAAAGTCATTGCTATCCTCATGGGCACGCAGTCCTGCAAATGAGGTGATGACCTGGCGCATTGGAACATTTTTCACGCTTCGTGCGGCAGTGGCAGCGAGTGAGTCAAGTCCGGAAGCCGTGGTGTTGACAGCCTCTTTGTCGTCTACGTCAACAGCAGTTGGACCGACTAACAGATTTCCATGTACGGTCGGTGTGACGAGAACACCTTTTCCCATTTTGGAAGGAAGCTGGAAAATCGTGTGGGAAACATGGGTTCCGGCATCTTTGTCCAACAGGCAGTACTCGCCTTTTCGTGCGGTGATATGAAGTTTGTTTTCACTTACCATATTATTGAAAACATCGGCGTAAACACCAGCGGCGTTAATTACAACTTTGGCTTCAAAAGTTTCTTTGTTTTTCGTATCTGTGTGGAGCGTGGAAATACGGTAACTATCTCCGTTTTTTTCAATTGTATCCACCTGTGTATTCAGGAAAAATTTCACTCCGTTCGTGCAGGCATTCTCTGCAAATGCCATCGTCATATGGAATGGGCAGACAATTCCGCCGGTAGGAGCGAAGAGTGCACAGGCGACATCATCGCTTAAATTCGGTTCCATTGCGATCAATTCTTCACGTTCTATGATGCGGAGATCCGGCACGCCGTTGGCAGTTCCTTTTTCCAAAAGTTTTTCCAGACCGCTTCGATCCTGATCTTTGGTACAAACTACGAGAGAACCATTTCGTTTAAAAGGAATGTCGAGATCCCTTGCAAGTTCATCCATTAAAAAGTTCCCTCTGACATTTAATTTTGCCTTGAGCGTACCTGGTGTTGCGTCAAAACCACCATGGATAATAGCACTGTTTGCTTTGGAAGTACCGTTGCACACGTCTTCCTCGCGCTCAATGACACAGGCATTTACCTGATATTTGGAAAGTTCTCTTGCAATTGCACTGCCGACAACCCCGGCACCAATAATTGCTACATCATACATATCAAATCCTCCTTGTTTGCGAAGCAAATCCGAGCCCCTCTGGGCGAGGAGAGGATTTAGCCTCCTTGTTTGCGAAGCAAATCCAATTTCACAAAGTGAAATTTGCTCCTCCTGGGCGAGGAGAGGATTTAGCCTCCTTGATACAAAAAAAGAGCAAAGAAACAAGGCGATTCCTATCGCCCTATTACCTTGCTCATGTCTCTCGGTAAGTTATTAACTTAACTATAGTATAGCATGAAATCATAAAAGTGCAAGAAGAAAATCAAAATCACAGTAACCCATTTCCCATTGCATGAAAAAAATGGATATATTATAATCGGAAATAGAACCACAGCAAAGAAAACAGAGGGATTTCAGACTTCAACAGGGGAGCAAACAATGGCAAAGTCAGAGAAGCAGAAATTAAAACTTCTATATATTATACAATGTCTGATGGAAAAAACGGATGAAGAACATGCAGTGACAACGCAGGAGATTATTGACTATCTGGCATTGCAGGGCATTACTGCGGAACGCAAAAGTATTTATACAGATATTGATCTTCTGATAGATTTCGGTATGGATATTATAAAAAAACCGGGGCGGTCAGGTGGGTATACACTTGCCAGCCGTCAGTTTGAACTCGCAGAATTAAAACTGTTAGTAGATGCGGTGCAGTCCTCGAAATTTATCACAACGAAAAAGTCGAGAGAACTGATCGGAAAACTGGAAACGCTGTGCAGTAAGTATGAAGCCACGCAATTGCACAGACAGGTAGTGGTGACAAACCGGAATAAGGCAATCAATGAAAACATTTACTACAATGTGGATATCATTTACAATGCAATTGCCGAAAATGTGAAAATACAGTTCCAGTATTTTGAGTGGAATGTCAGCAAGGAAATGAAACTCCGCCGGGATGGAAAAATATATGAGGTAAGTCCGTGGCTCTTAACGTGGGATGACGAAAATTATTATCTGATCGCGTATGATGATGAAGCAGAAATGATCAAGCATTATCGCGTGGATAAAATGCTTAAAATAAAACTTTCCGTAGATAAACGGGAGGGAAAGGAACAGTTTGAGGATTTTGACATTGCCGCTTATTCGAAAAAAACATTTGGTATGTTTGCGGGAAAAGAAGAAACCGTGACACTCCGCTGTGACAGAACACTGACTGGGGTGATGATCGACCGGTTTGGTAAAGATGTGGCAATGCGAAAAATGGATGAAAACACGGTTTTAGCAAGGGTAAATGTTGCAGTGAGCCGCCAGTTTTTCGGCTGGGTGACCGGTTTGGGAAATGCCTTGAAAATTGAAGCACCGGAGCGTGTGGTTGACCAGTACCGGGAATATCTTGGGGAAATTCTGGCATGTTATTCGAAATAACAGACAGAAATAATGAAGGAAGTAAGTGCAGTATGAAACAAAAAACGTATCAGATTGTGTTAGATGGCATTGTGATCACCGTGACAAAGAAACGCATCAAAAACATGTATCTGCGCATCAAAAAAGAGGACGGCATGGTTTTGATCTCTGCACCGTATCAGATGAGTGATCTTCGTATCCGCAGATTTGCGGAGGAACGCCTGCCGTGGATCAGGGAATATCAGGAAAAATATAAGGAACTGAAACAGCAGAAGGATTTAAGACCGGCTTTGAGTGAGGCAGAGATCAGACGCAGAAAAGTACTTTTGAAGGCAGCAGTGGAAAAGCTGATCCAGAAGTATGAGCAATTGATGCGGGTGCAGGTATCCGGTGTCACAATCCGGCAGATGAAAACGCGCTGGGGCTCCTGTAATGTAAAAACGCATCATATCAACATTAATCTGGCACTTTATGAGAAAGGACCGGAGTGCCTTGAGTATGTGGTTGTCCACGAGATGTGTCACATTTTAGAGGCAAGTCACAATAAAATATTCTGGGGTTATGTCGCACAGTATTTCCCGGACTGGAAAAATGTGCGTGCACGTCTCAACGAAGAAGGCGTCTGACAGTCTCGTGTCAATCATACAAACTGATTGGTGGCTGCGCTGTATTCGTAATCGATAGATTTTAGTTTTGCTTCCAGCTCACTGCGGTCTACGTTAAAATTTTCACAGAAAAGATCAAGAGTGGTAAAATAGTCGCGCAGCTGTGTGTTGACAAAACTTAAAAGCATCACCGGGTCGTTTGGTATATTCTGGCACATAATAAATCTCCTTTGAATCATATTGCTTTTTGAACAATAATAAGATAGCATAGGAAAGACAAAAGGGCAATTGCCTTTAGGAATCAGATTGTGGATTGGAAAGGAATAAATACAATGGCAAATTGTGATAGCTGTGTATACAATGTTTATGATGACGATGATGAATGTTACTACTGTGAGGTAGATATGGATGAGGATGACGCTGCACGTCTGATGCAGGGACATTACAAAGAATGCCCATACTATCAGAATGATGATGAGTATGCGGTGGTGCGGCATCAGATGTAAACCGGAGTTTAATTGGCGTAGTGTCGCAGATTCTGTGGTGCTTTCTTAGGGCTTGAAGGGCAGATATAAGCGTTCTCTCGCAAGTCAGAATTTTATATGTAATGAAAAAGAAAAACGGTATAAACGAAATATTATGTTTCTGTTCGCTGGGCATTCCG
>ENA-OWYR01000026-OWYR01000026.1-human-gut-metagenome-genome-assembly--contig:-NODE-26-length-80619-cov-189.315_pt1 | contig 80619 bp, 64 predicted proteins | sample MGYA00249753_ERZ652092 | MGnify/ENA primary metagenome ERZ652092 (study PRJEB26925, sample SAMN05827204) | human gut metagenome | biome: ENVO:2100002; feature: ENVO:00000062; material: ENVO:00002003... | reverse complement strand
GAGCATCTGCCTTACAAGCAGAGGGTCATAGGTTCGAGCCCTATAGGCCCCATTTTTATGTTTGAAATGAAGAAAAACGTCTTTATGCGTATGCATAGAGGCGTTTTTTTAGTTCCCTGGTCGCATTGACGAACAGCCAAAAGATAGGTATGATGTAGTAATACAGGAAGCGGAAAGGTGAGGTACACCATGGAGCAGCGCATTTTGCAATATCGAAAACAAATAGATGAGTGGCTTCAGAAAATGGAGCAGAGAGCGCAGACATTATCACAGGACGGCGAATACTCAACGCAAGCGATACAGAGACAGTCGGATACACAGAAAACTGATACAGAGAAAACGGATACTGAGGAACAGACTATGCAGGAAATGGTTCAGGACAAGCTTCAGGAGCATCTGGTGCAGGTGGGATTTTTTCAGCATGAGCGCCTGATCCATCTGATCGTTACGGTGACTTTTGCGTTGTTAGAGATGCTGGCGATTGTCTTAAGTGTGATCTCTGACAGCCTTTTTACCTTATTACTCCCGGTAGTGATCCTGATCCTGCTGATCCCGTACATCCGTCACTACTACATTCTGGAGAATGAAGTGCAGAAGATGTATGGACAGTATGACCGGATGCGCAGACTGCAACAGAAGGCAGCTGAGAGAAATAACTGTACATCGGAAAATTCGTAAGGACAGTACAACGGGAACAAGAGTCAAAAAAGGTAAGAGTAAAATTATGGGGACTTATAGTAAAAAATATAAAAGAAAGCTATCTGTTCTGTCTGTTCTGACAGCAGCAATTTTTCTACTTACCGGCTGCGGTCAGTCGGAGGAAACAGTCTATCAGATTCCGGAGGATAAAAAACTGATCGTATATACTGCTCATAAAGAGGAAGTATATGAACCGATCATCAAAGAATTCGAGGAGCGTACCGGTATTTTTGTGGAATTAAAAGCAGGGGATACGATTGCATTATTCGAAGAATTGCAACAGGATCCTCCGGGAACTTTTGACGTTATGTTCGGTGGAGGTATTGAGAACTTCGAAGAATGCCGGGAGTATTTACAGCCCTACCGGGTAGCGGAAACAGATCAGATCGAAGAAGCTTATCGGGTAGAGGGGGATGCGTATACACCATTTTCTGTATTACCTATCGTTTTTATATACAACAGCAAGCTGGTATACCCGGTGGCTGCGCCAAAGACCTGGGATGAGCTGCAGACTGATCGCTGGAAAGGGAAAATAGCATTTGCGGATCCGAATAAATCAGGAAGCAGCTTTACCGCATTGTGCACCATGTTACAGGTGGTGGATGCGGAGGAACAGGTAATTCTGCGCAACTTTAACGATGCGCTGGATGGTAATATTTCACCGTCCTCCGGGGCAGTGTTGGATGAGGTGAACACTGGCACGAGACTGGTAGGAATCACCAATGAAGGTATGGCCAGACAGCGGATTCTGGAGGGAGAGGATCTGGTCATGACCTATCCTACGGATGGCACCAGCGCCATTCCGGATGCCACCGCCATTGTAAAAGGAACGAAACATTTAGAGAATGCACAGTTGTTTTTGGATTTTACGGTCAGTCAGGATGCACAGCGGCTGGTGGAGGAAGCCTTCCTGCGCAGAACCGTCCGTAATGATATGCCGGAGAAAACAACAGCGGAGGATAACCGTTTAAAGGCGATAGACTATGATGTGACCTGGGCAGCCAGCGAAAAAGAGTCCATCCTGGCAGCCTGGGACGCACTGCAAAGGAGCAAGGATGAGAAAGTGGATTAAAAAATCATTTCACAGACAATTACTGGTCTGCTTTGCAGTGGTAGCGTTGCTTCCCCTGTTGTTCTTCGGAGTGTCTCTGATCCAGACCATGGAGACCAAGATCAACAGTGATTATGAAAAGAATGTAACGGAACAGGCGCAGCAGATCGACACCGGTGTACTGGAGGTATTTGGTAATTTTGAGACGGTGGTGGAAAATATCAATGCCAACCGCAAAATTGTAGACAATATCAATGAAGAAGATTCCTGGTCCCGGAGCAAAATATATCTGCAGTTTTACCGGGAAGTGTCCGATTACCGGGAATATGCCCAGTTTGATCTCTATGACAGAAACGGAAAGTGTATCTATACCACAAGACAGGGAGATGCCAGAATGGAATTGCCGGTTTACTGGGGAATTCTGAAAGCGGTGGAAGACAGTCAGGATACATTGATATTGAGACGGGCAGAAGAGAATGATTCCGGAGTTCTGTTGTATGCAGCAGGAAAGCTGTTGGGAAGGGGCGGAACTCTGGAGGGTTATATCGTGATCAGTATGCGGACCGAGAATTTCGAGAAGATCATTCTTGACAGTGGAAACGGGAAGAACGATGTTGCATTTCTGGATCCGTACTGGAGAACTATTTATGACAGTGGCAGCTTACAGACAGATCAGATCCGTCATGAACTGATGAGTGGTCATAAATTGTTGGGGGTCTATCGGGCAGGAGAATTGTTGATCCAGCCCTTGGGAGAGAGTGGTCTGTATACTGTGATGGCGTGTCCCAGTGTATTTTCCAGGGAAGTTCTAAGTTCCATGTACCGCGTACTGACGGTGATGCTGACCATCAGTGTATTGCTGTGTGTGATCGTAGCATCCCGTGTGGGGCGGAATATGACGAAACCCATTGAACGGATGAATACTGCCATGCGTACTCTGCAGGAGGGAGATCTGAGTGTAAGAATTGCCTCCGACAGGGAGGATGAATTGGGACAAATGTCCCGTAACTTTAATATCATGGCCAATGAGCTGGAACAGAGTGTGCAGGATAAGGTGGAGAAGCAGAAGGAACTGAATGCCTCCCATATTGCCATGATGCAGGCACAGTTAAATCCCCATTTCCTGTACAATACACTGGATACCATGAAATGGGTGGCGAAGGCCAATCACATTCCGGAGATCGCCACCATGGCAGCGGGTCTGGCGAAGATCCTGCGGACCAGTATTTCCAAGAGACAGTTCATTTACCTGAAGGAAGAACTGGAGCTGGTGAACTGTTACGTGGATATCCAGAAGATCCGTTTTAACGATAAGTTTACCTATTCCGTGGAAATGGAGGAGGGACTGGAGGAATGTGTGATCCCGAAACTGATCATACAGCCCATCGTAGAAAATTCGGTTCTGCACGGACTAAAAGAGAGCGAAGAGGGAAATATCCGGGTGCAGATTACGGGGAAGAATGGCGTACTTTGCATTGAGGTGACGGATGACGGCTGTGGTGCTCCCGAAGAGCAGATGGAGGCCATCAATCATAGAAGGCAGGAGCAACTGGTGGGACATATCGGAGTATCCAATGTGGATACGATCATCCGGCTGACCTACGGCGAAGAATACGGTATTCATATGGAGAGTCTTGCTGAAAATAGCGAAAATGCCGCAGATAGCGAAAGCACTGCAGACAGTGAAAGCATTGCAGACAGAAAAGGCACAGAAACGGAAAGTGCAATTCATGGTACAAAGGTGACACTGCGGCTGCCGGTAAAATACGGTGAGGTGTGATACACAGGAGAATGACTTTTGCCGGATATGGGACAGGGGAAAATATATCAGACGGGAGCAACAGATAATGGAGGAAACAGGGGTATGTACAAAGTAATCGTAATTGATGATGAGACACTGGTACGCAGAGGAATCGTAATGGAAACGGACTGGCAGGCGCTGGACTGTATGGTCGTAGCGGAAGCGGACAATGGTATCGAAGGACTGGAAGCAATACGAAAATACCATCCGGATCTTCTGATCTGCGATATCCGTATGCCCCAAATGGATGGTATTGAGATGTTGAAGCAGCTCCGGGCAGAAGGAAATGACGTCAGTGTAATCTTTTTGACTGCCTATAGTGAGTTCTCCTATGCACAAAGTGCATTGAAGCTGTTGGCAAGCGACTATTTGCTGAAACCTTTCGGTGATGGAGAACTGGAGCAGGCAGTAAATGCGGCTTTAGGTAAACGTAAAAAAACCCAGGAACGGGAAGAAACTCGAAGTGAGGAGCAGCTTCCGGAGTTGGTTCTGAATAAAGGTGATAAGAGCAAATACGTCATGGCGGCGGTGGATTACATTTCCTCACACTATGGGGAACCGGAGCTGAGTGTTGCCCAGATTGCAGAACATCTGGGAATCAGTGAAGGACATTTGAGTCATACATTCAAAAGGGAGACGGATTATACGGTGGCGGCATACATTACCAGAGTGCGTATGCGTACTGCCATGAAACTGTTGAATGACTGCCGGAATAAGGTGTATGAAGTCGCAGAACAGGTAGGCTATCGTGATGTTGCACATTTTTCCAGCAGCTTTAAGAGGATTGTTGGTGTCACTCCCTCCGAATACCAGGATAGAAGCATGTAAAACCACAAAGATGTACAAAAGAAACGACGAAATAACAGAAAAATTATACATGGTATCAGAAATATTAAAATAATAACAGTTTTACCTTATACAAATTGCTGAATTCCCAACGTATAATAGAATCATCAGAACGGAAGTGGGAAACATCCCATTCCAAGTAAGTGGACCATAAAGGGTTATACAAACTATATGTTTCAAGGGAGGACAGCATATGAAGAAAAGAGTAGTATCGTTACTTATGATCTGTGCACTGAGTGTTGGTATGTTAGCCGGATGCGGCAGCAGTGAGACACAGAACCAGGCAACTGGAAGCGCAGACAACACACAGCCAGCCGGAACCGAGACGGTGGCAGAGACCAAGACCCCGGAGGCAGCCGACGACGCAAATCTTACTGCAACTCAGCAGATCATCAAACAGGCAGAAGGAATGACCATGGAGGAACTGGCACAGAAGGCCATCGAAGAATCCAACGGCAAGACCTTTTACGGCGTAGGTAATTCCAGCCGTGGTAAAGCAGCACTTCCTCTGTTCATCGAGTATCTGCAGTCTATCGATCCTTCTTACAGCATGGAATTCGACTGGCAGCAACCCAAGAACAACAAGATCTTCGAGCAGCTGACCGCAGATTCCCTGAAACCCGAAGGAACTTTCGCAATGACTCTGATCCAGGATGGTAATCAGATCGAATCCAAAATGGTACAGACCGGAATATTGGATACCTATATTCCAAAGGAATGGGCAGAGGCTAACGGAACCACACCGGATGCCGTAGACGGATATCTCGCCTTACAATTACAGAACAAGGTATTTGAGTACAACTGCACCGGTGACAAAGTATACGACAACTGTTGGGACTTCGTGGGTGAAGGCGTACATGCCCTCTTCATGGATATTGATTCCGAAGTTGTAGGAAAGAACTTCCTGTACATGCTGACCGAAGACAAATACGCAGCTATGTTAAAGGATGCTTTCAATGCATTACCCGCTGACGAGCAGGCTTACTTCCAGCCCACCATCGACGAAATGGAATCCGAAGCAAGCGATTTGGGATTAGGTGCCGATGGCAAATATGCACTGGCATGGATCAAGCTCTGGGTAGGCAGCTACAATGCCCAGACCGATGACGGTCCTATCTGTAATACACTGGTAACAGATTCCGCAACTGATCAGTGTGGACTGTTAGTATACAACAAGTTCCGTTCCGTAGAGGAGTCCGCAGGTGTATCTGTAAATAATGTTAAGGTTGCAGCTTACCAGGATGGCTATCAGGGAATCGGCGGTTATGGATATTGCCATTACCTCTTTGTCACTGACAACAGCCCTCTGCCCTGGACCGCATGTGCCTTTATCGCATACATGACCTGTACCGAAGACGGTTACAGTGCATGGGGCAAGGATATGGGAAGCTATTCCTACAATCCCGAAGTGGCTAAGGCTATCGAAGCTACCTACCAGCACAGCACCGGTGGTATGGACGCCAACGGCAATGTAGAGTTCGAGAACAAGAACGACAGAGGATTTGATTGGTGGTCCACCGACGGAAAGCTGGTAATGGAAGATCCCGAGTACTGTGCATCCGTTTCCTTCACCGTAGGAAGCTGGATCGAACTGTTACCGAAGTACACCGCTGAATAATATAAAAGAGTAACTATTCGTCCCGTCAGAATAAGAAAATCTGCTACATCATGCTTGCATGTAAGTAGCAGTTTTCTTATTCGCAAGGAGACACGGGGCGAATGATTCTACAGGACATAAGCTTGTATTGGGAAGAGAGGTAAACCATGAATCAGAGTGCCGCAAAAAAAACAAGCAAGATGGTGATTGTTCTGAACAAGATCAAGACGTACTTCTCAAAGCCACAAAATATCATTCTGCTTCTGTTTGGTATCGTACTTACTTTTACCACAGTGGCACCGATCGTGGCAATCGTCGAAGATACCTTCAAGATCCATCCGGGCACCATCGATGCGCATCTTACCGGAAAGGCAACCGGTTATTCCGTTGTCAATTATGTGGATCTGTTCACCAGTAAACTGGCGAGAACGAATCTGTGGACACCGCTGTTAAATACTGTGCTGCTGGCAGTTTTCACCTGCCTGATCTCCATTGTGTTCGGCGGAGTGTTCGCTTTTCTGATTACGAGAACCAATTTAAAATGTAAAAAATATTTAAGTTCCATATTTATTTTCCCCTATATCATGCCACAGTGGACACTGGCAGTGGTATGGCAGAATGTTTTCAACAGTAATGCAGTCACCGGAACCTCCAACGGTCTGCTGGCTTCGCTTTTTAATATTACGATGCCCAAATGGTGGTGCCTGGGGCTGTTCCCCAGTGCAGTAGTATTGGGACTGCATTATGCCCCCTTTGCCTACATCCTGATCGGCGGCATCTTCCGCAACATGGATGCCAATCTGGAGGAAGCAGCGACGATTTTGGATACACCGAAGTGGAAGACCATGTTCCGTATTACTTTACCCATGGTAAAACCGGCGATTCTTTCCACAATCCTGCTGGTATTTGGAAGCGCCATGGGAAGTTATCCCGTACCTCACTACCTGGGACTGACCACTCTGTCCACCAAGTACATCTCCATGAACTCCAAGTATACCGGGGAAGCCAGTATTCTTGCCATCATCATGATGATCTTCGGTGTGGCGATCCTGTTAATGAACCAGATGAGCTTAAAGAGCCGTAAGAATTATACGACGGTTACCGGTAAATCCGGACAGATCTCCAAGATCAACTTAGGAAAAGTCGGGAAATATCTGATCGCGATCATCCTGATCGTCATCACTTTCTTCACCAGTATTTTCCCGATCCTGTCCTTCGCACTGGAGACTTTCCTTCCGAATCCGGGAGATTACAGTTTCCTGTATACCATGGATCCCAGTGCTCTGACCACCAAGTGGTGGCTGACGGATAACAACGGAGCCGGTGCTCTGTACGGACAGCCCGGTATCCTCCACAATCCGCTGATCTGGAGAGCATTCAAGGGAACGATGTTGGTTGCTGTATGTTGTGCTCTGATCGCAGGTACGATCGGCACCCTGATCGGTTATGCAGTATCCAAGAACCGGAGAAGCAAGTGGGCGAATTACGTCAACGGTGTGGCATTCCTGCCGTACCTGATGCCGTCCCTGGCAGTGGGCGCAGCTTTCTTCATCCTGTTCTCCAATGACAAGATCAACCTGTTCAACACTTACACATTGTTGATCATCGCAGGCGTGATCAAGTACATTCCTTTCGCCAGCAGAAGTGCACTGAACTCCATGCTGCAGCTGTCGGGAGAGATCGAGGAAGCGGCCATCATCCAGGATATTCCCTGGTACAAGCGGATGCTGCGGATTATCATTCCGATCCAGAAGTCTTCCATTATCAACGGATATATGCTTCCGTTCATGACCTGTCTGCGAGAGCTGTCCCTGTTCTTACTGTTATGTACGCAGGGATTTATCCTCTCCACGACACTGGATTATTTCGATGAGATGGGACTGTATGCATTTTCCAGCGCCATTAACCTGATCCTGATCGTAACGATCCTGATCTTTAACACTTTGGTAAATAAACTGACCGGGGCCAGCCTGGATGAAGGTATCGGAGGTAAATAACTATGCCGGAAATCAAATTAACACATGTTACAAAACGTTGGGGAAAATTCTATGCGGTAGATGATCTGAGTCTGGATATGGAGGATAATTCCTTTATCACTCTGCTTGGTCCCTCCGGTTGCGGTAAGACCACTACCTTACGTATGATCGCCGGTCTGGAGACCCCTACCAGCGGGCAGATCAAGATCGGAGACCGGGTGGTATTCGATAGTGAAGCGGGGATCAATGTTCCCGCAAATAAGAGAAAAGTCGGATTTCTGTTCCAAAACTACGCACTATGGCCGAATATGACGGTATACCAGAACATCTCCTTCGGACTGGGAAATATCAAGGAAGAACTTCCCGTGATCGATGAGGAAGCCAAAGCTTTAAAAAGCATGATCAAGGCACTGGAGAATCCGGGAGAGCTGGTAAAACTCATTGAGGAATGCAGAGATAAAAAGGGAAAGTTAGACCTGGATATGGTCTATCTGAAGCTGATCGATAATTACACCATTTCTATCTATACTGCAAAGGAACTGTATAATTACAAGCTCCATGAGGCAGCAGACAAAGAAAGTGCCGCAAAGCAAAAGAAGCAGGAACTGACTGCAAAATTGGACAGCATCCTGGCAGGTCATAAGGAAAAAAGGGAAGAACTTAACGAGAAATTCGAAGTCGTATCCGGTGGCAAGGTAGTAACCAGGGTCAGAAAATATTCCAAGGAAGAGATTGACCTGGCAGTACGCAGAGTATCCCGTATCGTTAAGATCGGAATGTTCATGAATCGTTATCCTGCAGAACTGTCCGGTGGACAGCAGCAGAGAGTTGCCATTGCCAGAACACTGGCACCGGAACCCCAGGTATTGTTCATGGATGAGCCGCTGTCTAACCTGGACGCGAAACTCCGTCTGGAAATGAGATATGAGTTACAGCGTCTGCATGTGGAGACCGGAAGCACCTTCGTATATGTAACCCATGACCAGATGGAAGCTATGACACTGGCAACGAAGATCTGCCTGATCAACAACGGTGTGTTGCAGCAGTATGAAGCACCGTTGACTGTGTACAGCAGACCCAACAACCTGTTTGTGGCTGATTTCGTAGGAAATCCTTCCATTAATTTTATCGAAGCCAAGGGTGTGCAGAATGAAAACGGCAGCCTGGATGTGACAATCTTAGACGGTAGAAAGGCAAAGTTTGTTCCGAAAGAACACCTGGATCTGCAGAGATGGTTCGCTGAGAGAGATAAGAACGAAGCCGATGAGGCAGCCCGTCACAAAGAGAAAATGCAGGATAAGAAAGCCGTGGAGAAATCCAACAAGGATGAAGTCTTCAAGTATCATATTGCCAGAGTGAACGAAGATGATTATGCACTGCAGGAAGCTCCCGTGATCACCAACGAGGATTTTGTCATCGGTGTACGTCCCGAAGCCCTGCAATTACACGATGGTGCAGGTCTGGACGGCGTGATCTACGGTGCTATGCCCACCGGTATGGAATCCACGATTAAGCTTCGTATCGGTGATTTCCTGTTGACCGGCGTAGTCTTTGGCAATACCGCTTACAAGATCGGTCAGGAAGTGAAGTTCGAGATCGGTGGAGAAGATATTCTGTTATTTGACAGAAAAAGCGGCAAACTTATTACAGCCGGCAGACTGCAGGTATAGTCATAAACATAGGTGATTCAACATCTGAAAAAAACGTATCGGAAAATGAGACCAAATGTCTCACTACCGATACGTTTTTGTTGTAATCGAACAAAGATTCGTATATAATGAATATGTCTGCAAAACGAGAGCATCACAGATGCGGTTTTGCGAATGAGATTCTGCATAGTTCCAATCTTTTGAAACAGGTGCTACAGGGTTAATGCGGGAGGCAGCAATATGAAAATCATCCATTGTGCGGATATCCATCTGGATTCCAAAATGAGTGCAAATCTGACCAAAGAAAAAGCGAGAGAACGCAAGACGGAATTGCTGACTACTTTTCAGAATATGGTTACCTACGGGGCAGAGCAGGGCGTGGCGGCGATCATAATCGCAGGAGATCTGTTCGATACGAAAAACGTATCCGCTACCGCCCGGAATGTGGTAAAAGACTTAATTCAGGGACATCCCAAAATAGCTTTTTATTACTTACAGGGGAATCATGACGAAGGAAGCTTTACGTCCGGTCTTTCGGAACTTCCGGAGAATCTTCATCTATTTGGGAACAACTGGACAAGCTATGAACTTTCAGGGACGGAGAATACCTCAGGTAAGGGAGTTGCAGTTACTGGGGTGGAACTGACACCGGAAAACAGTGGAAGCATATATAATACGCTGTCACTGGATGTGGATCAATGCAACATTGTAGTCCTGCATGGGCAGGAATCGGAATACAGTGCGAGAGATAAGGCGGAGATCATTCATCTGACGGCATTGAAAAATAAGGGAATTGATTATCTTGCCCTGGGACACATCCACAGCTATAAAAAAGAGCGTCTGGATGCGAGAGGCGTCTATTGTTATCCCGGCTGTCTGGAGGGCAGAGGGTTTGATGAATGCGGAGAGCATGGATTTGTGATGCTTGACATTGATGAGCTGACAGGTACAATTGACAGTACGTTTATTCCTTTCGCATCCCGAAAGCTCTATACCATCCCGGTGGATATTACCGGTTGTGAATCCACGACGGAAATCATGGAACGGATGAGAGCCGAGACAGCCGGGAAAGGTTACCCGGAGAAAAGTCTGATCAAGTATGAACTGGTCGGGAAAATAGATGTGGAAAGTGAAAAGGATATTGACTTTCTGTTACATCAGTTCAGCCACCTTTTTTATTTTGTGAAGATTAAGGACAGCTCTGAGTATCTGGTGGATTATGCTGCTTTTGCAAAGGATAAGTCCTTAAAGGGAGAGTTTATCCGTACTGTCATGGGCAGAGCGGATCTGCCGGAAGAGGACAAGGCGACAGTGATACATTACGGATTGCAGGCACTGGCCGGAGAGGAGATCCTGGACGCATGAAACTGATCAAATGTCACATTGAGAATTTCGGAAAACTAAGTGACTTTACATATGATTTTACAGATGGCTGCAACACCGTCTGTGAGGGAAACGGCTGGGGAAAAAGCACACTGGCAGCATTCTTACGCGTTATGCTGTTCGGATTCCGGAATGAAGGGAAGAGAGACCCGCTGGAAAATGAGAGGAAGAGATACAGTCCCTGGCAAAAGGGCGTCTATGGCGGAGAACTGCGATTCGAAAGTGAAGGAAAGCAATATTCTGTTCGCAGAACCTTCGGAAGTAAAAGCGCAGAAGATGAATTTCAGCTGACAGATACGAAAACAAATCTTCCATGCAGTGATTTTACACAAAATCTGGGAGAAGAGTTGTTCCGGATCGACGCAGGATCCTTTGAACGAACGATTTTTATCTCACAGAATGACTGCGAGACCTTTGTTACGGACGGCATCAATGCCAAAATCGGGAATCTGGCGGAGAATACGGACGATATCAATAATTTTGAGACAGCGGACAAGCGGTTGAACGATCTGTTAAACAGCATGTCACCCTCTCGTAAGACCGGATCGCTCCGTCAGAGCAAGGACCGCATTACGGAACTGAAGACGCAGATCCGTAACGGGCAGGAGATACAGAATACGATGGAAAGTATTGATACCCGGAAAAAGGCAGCAATCGAGGAGAGAGAAAAGCTTTCTGCGGAACTGACAGAACTGCAGGAGAGACAAAAGGAACTGGGAATTTATAAGGATCAACAGGCGAAAAAAGAGAAGTACCTGGATCTGCGTGCAAAAATGGCACAGAGACAGCAGACTTTAAAAGAAGCGGAAAGCTATTTTAACGGCGTGATACCAAAAGGGGAAGAATTACGCGAAAAAGCAGCCGTCTGCAATCAGGGGATTTCTGTCCGCAAGGCAATGGAAATCTATTGCCTGACAGAGGAAGAACAGGCGCAGTGTAAAGATAATTTTCCCATGGCGGACAATGCGCAGTTGGAAGAAAAATATGCTGAGGCACAAGAACTTGAGAGCCTGGAAAGTACGATAAGAAAAAATGCCCTGTCAGGGGAAGAGAGCAGACGGTTAGAGGAGCTTTCCGGATATTTTGCGGAAGGAATGCCACAGGAGGCGGAGATCGACAGTGTAAAAAATGCCTGGACGAACCGCAATGAAGGAAAAAGTCTTCTGCAGGCGAAAGAAATACAGCGGAAAACCCTGCAATCCATACAGGCACAGGAAGATGCCAGATGCTTACGGGAGCAGGAAGAAGCAGGTAAAAGGAAAAAAATACTATTGCTTTTTGGCATTCTTTTATCGCTTGGCGGTTTTGTTGTGATCCTGTTGGGACAGGGAGTGATCGGAGGAGTCCTGATCGTACTGGGAATTGCAGCTGTGGCAGCGGCACTGTTGTTTACAGCAGGCAGATCCAAAGTCCAAACGGGAGAAAATACAGAGCTTTCCTATTTGGAACAGGAAATGGAAGAACTTGAGGCACAGGTCCGCATAGAGGAAGAACAGATTGATGATTTCTGCACTCGTTGGGGACTTCGGGAAGGACTGGAACTGACCTCCTGGCTTGTGGAACTGCAGAATAAGAGAAGAGATTACGAGGCACTTTTGGAGCGGCAGAAGCAGGACGGATCGGATGAAAAGACTGCGAGAATTGCCGAATTGCAGAAAGATTTGCAGCAGTTTTTTGCAGAATACGGAGAAGTACTGGAAACACAAAATTATCTTGCGGCATTGCATGAACTGGCGGGAAAGTGCAGACAGAGACAGCTTTTACTGGAAAAACAAAAGAAATATTTACAGCAAAAACAGAAATACGAAGCGCTGGAAGAACAGGTAAAAGACTATTTTGTGTCGTTGCAGCTGATTCCGGAGGAGCACCCGGAAGAACAGCTGGCTGAACTGGAAAGTCATAGAAAGGATTATGAGAAGGAGTTACAAGAATATAGGAGAATCGAGCAGGAGATAAAAGCGTTTGAAGCGAAAGAGGACATTCCGGCACTTCTGGCACTGAAGGTTCCGGAGGGAGAGGAATCCCTGGAAAGTCTGGCAGATGAAATGCAGGTCCTTTCAGAGCGTATGGAAGAATGTTTTCAGACTATCGACAGCTATCAGAAACAACTTTCCGACTTACAGGAATCCTGGGATAATGTGGAGAATATGCAGGAAGAGCTAAAAGCGTTGCAGAAGAAGACAGAGGAAGGATTCAAACAATATGAATTGCTTGGAATGACAAAAAATCTGTTGGAACAGGCAAAGAGTTCGTTCACTGCGAAATATACAGAACCTGTCATGCAGGGGTTCCGGAAATGTTACAGAATTCTCACGGGAACGGAATGCGAAAATTATCAGATGGATGCCAATACCAGATTACAGGTGATTGAAGGAAATATGCCCAGAGACATCGGATACCTGAGTCTGGGCAACCGTGACCTGATCGGTATCTGTATGAGACTTGCTTTGGTGGAAGCCATGTATGAGGAACAGAAGCCGTTTTTGATTCTGGATGACCCTTTTGTGAATCTGGATGAGAACCGGACCAAGGGAGCAATGCGGTTCCTTACAGAGATCGCGAAAGAGTATCAGGTGATTTATTTTACCTGCCATGGCAGCAGGGAATAAGGGAAGGCTGTAGTTTATATTTGTAGAATCAACCGATTCTGAGAAATCAGACGGTAGAGATAAGAGATATACATAGACTACAAAAGAGAAAGGGGTACTTGTATATGGGAAGAGGTAAAACAGGAAACTTTTGGAAGGCAGCGGCAATTCTTCTGGGGTGTGCATTACTGACAGGCTGCGGAAATACCGGAGAAGTGGACGATTATGCTACAAACATCGGATATGAGGCAAGGGGTAGCAATGGGACAACGCAGGTGGTGCAGTCGGAAAGCGGCAGCAGCGCAACAACACAGACTGCAGGGATTCCAAAGGAGGAGATCAAGGTAGGAGTATTGCATCTGTCGGATCCGGCGGAGGGCAGCGGTTATACATATACGCATGATCTGGGAATTCAGGGAATGCAGCAGAATCTGGGATTATCAGATGATCAGATCATCCGCAAGATTAATGTCAATGACAGTGATACGCAGGAGACCAGACAGGCAATTCAGGAATGTATTGATGAAGGCTGTAATATCATCTTCACTACCAGCTGGGGATATATGGAAACTACAGCGGAAATGGCGGAAGAATATCCGGACGTGTACTTCTCCCATGGCACCGGCTACCTGAGCAACGGTAAAAATTTCAACAACTATTTCGGTAGAATTTATCAGGCGAGATATTTGAGCGGTATCGTGGCGGGAATGAATACTTCTTCCAATAAAATCGGGTATGTGGCAGCTATGGATTCTTCCAATTCGGAGGTCACCGGCGGTATTGATGCCTTTGCACTCGGCATCTATTCGGTGAATCCGGACGCAAAGGTATACGTAAAGGTGACAAACAGCTGGTACGATCCCGAGGGAGAAAAAGCTGCGGCACAGACGTTACTGGATATGGGCTGTGATGTGATTGCACAGCATTGTGATACCGTATATCCCCAGACACTGGCACAGGAAAAGGGTGTGTACAGTATCGGATATAATTCGGATATGAGTAAGGATGCTCCGCAGTCCTGCCTGTGCAGTGTGGTATGGAACTGGAGTGCTTACTATACGGCAGCAGTGCAGAGCGTCATTGACGGCAGTTGGGACGGCAGCAACTATTACGGCGGCATGAATGAAAATCTGGTGAGCATCACGGATCTGGCGGATTTCTGTGCGGAAGGAACGAAAGAGAAAGTAGAAGAAGCCAAGAAGCAGATTTTATCCGGAGAAAACGGGGTATTTGACGGTGTGATCGAGACTAATACGGGAGAGACTGTGGGCAAAGAAGGAACAACGCTGGATGATGCAACGATCACCGGAGGTATCAACTGGTATTTCAAGACCGTATCTGTGGTAGAATAGGGGGCATTTTCATGAGTATACAAAAAAAGATTCTGTCAATGACCATCGGACCGGTAGTATTGCTGGGACTGTTATCTATCTTTTTTATGCTGACGACGGTACGCAGTTCCATGATGGAGGAAATCGAAGAAGGACTGAAGGGAACTGCTGCGGCAACGCTGGCAGCGTATGACCAGAACACCGGTGACTATATGGAATCCAGTAATGGCGACATCTGGAAAGGCAGCTATAATATCTCACATTCCGAAAGTCTGGTGGACCGAATCAAAGACAATACCGGAATGGACGTAACCTTTTTCTACGGAGACCGCAGAATCATGACCTCCGCACTGGATAGTAATGGGGATCGTATTCTGAATTCTCCGGCAGGAGAGCGGATTGTGGAGAAGGTCTTACAGAACGGCGAGGAATATTTCAGCAATTCTGTATCGCTGGACGGTGTTATGAATTATGGCTATTTCATGCCGGTCTATCAGAATGGCTCCGATGATGAGATTATTGGTATGGTATTTGTGGGTACCGATAAAGAAAGCAAGGATGCGGTAGTAAATGGAATCATTTTCGGCATCGGTGCAGCAGTATGCGTGGCAATGATCCTGTGCATCGGCGTGGGGCTGAAGCTGGCAACCTCTATCAGCCACAATATCAAGAAGAGTATCAGCATCATGGGTAGGGTCGCAGAGGGGGATCTCACCGTCTGGGTCGATGACAAGATGTTAAAGAGGAAGGACGAGATCGGAGATCTGTCGCGGGTTACAGTAAAGCTAAAGGATACCTTGAAGGGAATATTAAAAGGAATTTCCGAGAATTCTGCGAGTCTGTTGGAGGCTTCCAAGGCTTTGGGAACTGCGGCAGATACTACCAACGGCACCATGAATGAAGTGCAGAACGCTGTAAGTCAGGTGGTGGCAAATTCTACGGAGCAGTCGAAGAATTCCGAAAGTACTTCCGAGAACATGCGGATCATGGGAGAACATATTACAGAGACCTCCACAGAAGTGGATACATTAAACCAAAATGCCGCATCCATGCAGAAGTCCAGTAAGAAGACCGCAGATACGCTGGCACAGCTGTGCCATATCAATGAAGAAGTGGAGCGGATCATCGTAGAAGTAAAAGAACAGACCGACCGCACCAACGTATCGATCCAGAAGATTAATAGCGCGATGGAATTCATCACTTCCATCGCAGAGGAGACAAATCTGTTGAGCCTGAATGCTTCCATCGAAGCGGCGAGAGCCGGAGAGAGCGGAAGAGGCTTCGCAGTCGTAGCGGACCAAATCAAAAAGCTGGCAGAGCAGTCCAACCAGTCCGGTCATGAAATTGAAGAGACCACGAAAGCATTGATGGAAGATTCTGCCCGTGAAATGGAGATCATGCAGCGGATGCAGGAGATCATCAACGAACAGAGTGGAAGCATGCAGGAGACCAGAACAAATGTCTCTGAGGTATTGAAGGAGATTGAGGATTCCATGCAGAGCATTCTGCAGATCAGAGAGAGCACCGGCAGACTGGCCGAGTCCCGTGGAGAAGTCAGGGAGGCTCTGGAGAAGCTTTCACAGATCGCGCATGACAATGTAGACAGCACCCAGCAGACCTATGCGGAGACACAGGAGGTTCTGGATACTTTCCGACAGGTGTATGACAGTGCCGACCAGCTGAAGAGGATTGCTGACGAGCTGGCCGAGAGCATGCAATACTTCAAGATGTGATATAGAAAACTTCTTAATAAAGAAATTTTTTTGTTTGACTTTTTGAAAAAATAAAAATATAATGCAATAAAAAGTGTGTAGCTTATCAGCGTAAGTCCAGCTTATGCGGTGAGTACACACTTTTTTTGTGCAAAAAAGCAAAACAAGGAGGATGAAATGAAGATGGCAGAAAGTAACAAGATGAAGGAGATGCCGGTAAATAAGCTCATGGTGAAGATGGGGATACCGATGATATTATCTATGGCATTGCAGGCAGTTTACAACATTGTGGACAGCGCCTTTGTTGGAAATATGAGATCGGGAAGTGAGTCTGCGCTCAATGCACTTACGCTGGTGTTCCCGGTTCAGATGCTTATGGTAGCAGTTGCGATCGGAACCGGAGTAGGGACAAATGCGCTGCTTGCGAGAACACTTGGACAGGGGAATGGGAAAAAAGCATCGAAAGTTGCAGGTAACAGTTTATTTCTCGGAGTACTCATTTATGTAATATGCCTGCTGTTTGGAATATTTGGGGTAAAAGCTTATATTTCATCACAGACAGTTGAGCCGGAAGTGATTTCCATGGGAACAGACTACTTAAGAATATGCTGCGTGATCGCATTTGGCATTATTTTCTTTTCACTATTTGAAAAGCTGCTGCAGGCAACAGGACGTTCCCTGTATTCTACGATCGGCCAGGTCGTGGGAGCAGTGGTCAATATTATTCTGGATCCGATTATGATTTATGGTATCGGTCCTGTCCCTGAAATGGGAGTAAAGGGAGCTGCCTATGCCACTGTGATCGGTCAGGTTGCGTCTGCGGTACTGTTGTTTGTCTTCCACATAAAATGCAATAAGGAATTTGAGCATGGTGTAAAATACATGAAACCGGATGGAGGGATCATCAGGGAAATCTATGCGATCGGGCTGCCGGCCATTATTGCGCAGGCACTTATGTCTATCATGGTTTATGTGATGAACCTGATATTGAAATTCAGTCCTTCGGCGCAGACCGCATACGGATTGTTCTATAAGGTACAGCAGTTTGTGTTATTTCTTGCTTTCGGACTTAGAGATGCGATCACGCCGATCATTGCTTTTGCGTACGGAATGCATAGTAAACAGAGAATCCGGGATGGCATCAGATATGGATTGCTATATACGATCGTACTTATGGTCATTGGAGTGGCGATCACAGAAATATTCCCGGGGGCTTTTGCAACTTTATTTAATGCAGGACAGTCAAGAGAGTATTTTATCGGAGCAATGAGAATTATTTCCATCAGCTTTATTTTTGCAGGGATCAATGTAGCATATCAGGGAATTTTCCAGGCATTGGACGGAGGCTTGGAATCCCTTGTGATTTCACTGCTCAGACAGCTTGTCATTATATTACCGCTTGCCGGGATATTCTCCATTTTTGTAAGAAACGGACAGATGGGAGTTTCTCTGATCTGGTGGTCATTTCCCATTACGGAATTTATAGCATGTCTGGCAGGATATGTATTTTTAAAGAAAATTGAAAGGAACAAAGTAGAAAGCTTAGATTAAGGAGGAAACAGCTATGACAAAAAAGATCATCACAATCAGCAGAGAGTTTGGAAGCGGCGGCCGTTTTATCGGTGAAGAAGTGGCCCAAAAACTTGGTATCGCTTATTATGATAAGGATATCATAGGCCAGATCGCAGAGCAGTCAGGACTGTCACCGAAATATATTCAGGAAAATGCAGAGTTATCTCCTAAGAAAGGTATGTTTGCCTATGCCTTTACAGGACGTGACATTACCGGGAAATCGATCGGGGACATAGTGTATGAAGCACAAAGAAAAGTGATCATGGAAATTGCTGAAAAGGAAAGCTGTGTGATCATAGGAAGAAATGCGGATTTTATCTTAAAAAGCAGAGATGATGTACTGAATGTTTTCATACACGGCAATATGCCGGAAAAGGTACAGCGCATCTGTAAACTATACAATGTTAATGAATCAGATGCTGTAAAGATGATAAATGATACAGATAAAAGGCGCAGAACGAACTACAATTTTTATACGGATCAGAAATGGGGAATGGCAGATAATTATACGCTGTCACTGAACAGCTCTCAGATCGGATATCCAAAGTGTGAGAGCATCATAATGCAATGTATATGATTGATTAGAATTGTGGGAGTGCACAGCACGGAACAATTTGTCGGCAACAAAGGCAGGGGCAAAAGCCCCTGCCTTCATGAATATAGTAAAGATGTTTTAATCGTCTATGGAATTGTCAGAGGCTCCGTTTCCGGCGGCCCGGACAGCAATGCCGTTGACTTCCACGCTGCCATCCAGTTCGATGACGAGGCACTGTCTGCCGTCGATCATTTTAGTGTTTATCAGATCTGTGCGCTCGGGATTGACCTTGATGACCACATCCGGGGTCTTTACTTCAAAGCTGCGGGGATTGTAGACATTGGTCATCATCAGGGAAGTATCTTCTCCGGCCGTCGCATCAAAGCACTGGTCGAAGACCTCCATGCGGTCATTGGCCACGCCGCTGCTGGCGAAAATGGTCTTTACTTCATTTTTATCCAGGACCACGGGTTCGGGATCTTCCTTATGTTCCTGGGCAATCTCATTCATTTTCTCGTGAATGTTCTTCACCGTTTCGATATCGCAGGTATTGCCCAGTGTCTCCTCTACCAGTGTCTGGAAGGTCTCCTTCTGACCACCGGCGGACAGAGGAAGCGGACAACCGAGCATCAGGTCTACGAAGTTCTCCTTTAATTCTTCCGCATCCTTGGAATAATACAGAGTGCTGTGCAGGTCCGTGCTGCGGTCATTGAATGCGGGGAACAGGAAGGCTGCATCCGGCATACCTACCACCCAGTCCCGGATACGGTTCTGGAAGGTGTTTTCCACTGCGTTGTAGCTTAGTCCCGGCTTGGACAGATCCACAGGGCAGATGCAGGTAAGAATATAGTCATAGACTTCATCGGAAGCATCCTCCATCTCGATACCGTCTCTGGTGCGTCCCGGCACATCGTAGGCATCATGGATCAGCAGGATCAGATAATTGCCCACATATTCATAAGACTCAATGATGCGGTCGTAGAACTGCTCAAGCAATGCATCATCCTTCAGACGGCTGTCCCGCAGACGCAGGAGAAATTCCTGAGTGCCGCCCTCCGTTTCACTCTTTAACGGGAATTCCAGATTCAGCAGATTCTTGCCGATGGTGCCGGACAGACTCTTACGCAGAATCTCGAAATACTTGAACATTTCCTCCTCCGGCAGTGCCAGAAACGCCTGCTTTAATTCTGTTTTTTTATTTTTCTCTCCATCCACGTAGCATCCGCAGATCCGGGTGATGGAGCAGTTTTTCGGGGTGAACAGCTTTTTGATCTCGCTGATTTCCTGTTTTGTCATGAGAGTACCTTCTTTCGATTTGATGATATCAGTATAGTATAAAAAACGTGATGGGACAAGTGGAATCAGGTTATAGAATTTTTAGAAATCCTTCATTTTGCTATAATTGTTTTCTGACAGATAAGGTGTTATCATAACATTATCAAGAGAAGCCAATCACCACAGGCGACATATAGTGATGACCCGGAGACGATTTTACCGCCCCCGCGCTGGCAGAAAGAAAGAGGCGCGTGTTTATGGAACAACATGATTTAAGTAAGATTCAAAAATTACAGGAGAAAGGAAAATCCGACAAGATCATCAAATATCTGAGTTCTTCCGATGACACGGTGGTGGTAGCCGCACTGGAAGCGTTGAGCCGGATCAAGGATGAAGACAGTGTCAACAGCATTGCCCACATGATCGACAATCCGGATACGAAGATCCGTGTCGAAGCAGCAAAAGCGTTAGGAAGCATCGGCACCGAATATGCCAAGACCTATCTACTGCACAGACTGAATGCAGAACAGGATGAGACCGTGAAGACAGCCATCAAGGAAGCACTTCACACCCTGGCAGAGCATCATTAATTTAATTTGCTTTACTCGTAGTTTTTCTACTTATACATTTTCCCTCTTATTGGCGTCCGGTTCATTCCGGGCGCCTTTTTTTGCGAAATTTGGAAAAATCTTGCGACGGGTTCTGCTTGAAGCTACGACGCATATCTATTTATAATAGAACGGTACGTGAAAAAAGTAGTTTTGTAGTCATGGAGGTAGTTTAATGGAAAAATTAAACATTACAACTACAAAGGATAATGAAAAAGTATACAAAATCCTGGGGGATCTGATGAATGCCAACAAGGAATTCCAAATTATGATCACGGTTCCTTCTACGAAAAACGCCAAAGACAGCACAGTAAAAGCGACAGAAAAAAAGGAACAGACCCAGGAAGTCATCCATGACCTGGAAAAGGATGTCACGGATATGATCCATGAGATCGGAGTGCCGGCACATATCAAAGGGTATCAGTATCTGCGGGAAGCTATCATGATGTCGGTAGAGGATCCGGCAATGATCAGTTCTATCACAAAGATCCTGTATCCGACCATCGCCAAGCGGTTCCAGACCACACCCAGCCGCGTGGAGCGCGCTATTCGCCATGCCATTGAGGTTGCCTGGAGCAGAGGGCGCATGGAGACTCTGGATGCCATGTTCGGTTACACGATCGACACGGGCAAAGGCAAACCTACCAATTCGGAATTTATCGCACTGATCGCTGACAGGATCCGGCTTTCCTACAGAAGCTGAGGTGGAACCGGCAGACTCTAAAAGATTTGTAAATTATCGATGCCCTCTTTTCTATGAATCGTAAACATGGTATAATCAATCTATATTTTGAATACAAGCCGTAGCATATGTGGAGGGTTTACATGAAAAAAATTCTTTTTGCCGCATCGGAAGGCGTACCTTTTATCAAGACCGGAGGACTTGCGGATGTCGTAGGATCTTTGCCGAAGTATATTGACAAGGAGTATTTTGATGTAAGAGTGTTTATCCCGAAGTATACCTGTATGAAGCAGGAGATGAAGGATAAGCTCAGGTATGTGACACATTTCTACATGGATTTCAACTGGCAGAATGTGTATGTAGGTGTTCTGGAGGCAGAGGAAGCCGGGGTGCATTATTATTTCATTGATAATGAGAGTTATTTCGGTGGTTTCAAGCCTTATGGGGATGATCCCAGATATGAGATTGAAAAGTATGCATATTTCTGCAAGGCAGTGCTGTCGGCATTACCGCTTTTGAATTTCCAGCCGGATCTGATCCATTGCCATGACTGGCAGACCGGTCTGATCCCGGTATACCTGAAGGAGCGTTTCCATGGCGGAGATTTCTACCGCAACATGAAGTCTGTGATTACCATACATAATCTGAAGTTCCAGGGAAAATGGGATGTGAAGACGGTACAGAGCATTACCGGATTGCCGGAGTATTATTTTACCTCTGACAAGCTGGAGGCTTATAAGGATGCAAATCTGTTAAAGGGCGGTATCGTATTCGCGGATGCAGTGACCACCGTAAGTGATACCTATGCGGAGGAGATCAAGACTCCGTTTTACGGTGAGGGCCTGGACGGATTGCTGCGTGCGAGAAGTCATGATCTGCGCGGTATTGTCAACGGCATCGACTATGGAGAGTTCAATCCGGAGACGGACAAAAATATCGTAAAAGCCTATAATGCAGTGAATTTCCGCAAGGAAAAGGTGAAGAATAAGCGAGCCCTGCAGGAAGAGCTTGGACTTCGCGTAGATGATAAGAAAATGATGATCGGTCTGGTATCCAGATTGACAGACCAGAAGGGTCTGGATCTGATCGCTTATGTCATGGATGAACTGTGCCAGGATGATATCCAGTTCGTGGTACTGGGCACCGGTGAGGAACGTTATGAGAATATGTTCCGTCATTTCGACTGGAAGTATGGAGACAAGGTGTCTGCCAACATTTATTATTCGGATGCACTGTCCCATAAAATCTATGCGGCTTGTGATGCTTATCTGATGCCGTCTTTGTTCGAGCCCTGCGGCCTGAGTCAGTTGATCGCGCTGCGTTACGGTACCGTACCCATCGTCAGAGAGACCGGCGGACTGAAGGATACCGTACAGCCCTATAATGAGTATGAGAGCACCGGCACGGGCTTCAGTTTTACGAATTACAATGCACATGAGATGCTGAATACGATCCGCTATGCGGAGCATATTTACTATGACAGGAAGAGAGAGTGGAATAAGATCGTGGATCGTGCCATGGCCACCGACTACTCCTGGAAGGTATCCGCCGGAAAATACCAGGAGATGTATGACTGGCTGATCGGATAAAGAACTGGAATAAGGTAAGATTACATATGGCAGATAAGAACAGTTCCAAGAACAATTTTATCATGCAGGCGGGAATTCTGGCGGCAGCCGGAATCATCAGCAGAATCATAGGGCTCCTTTACAGGGGCCCTTTACAGAGTGTCATCGGGAATCTGGGACTTGGTTATTACCAGTCAGCGTATAACTATTATACGATCATTCTGTTGATCTCCTCTTATAGTATTCCCTCGGCAATTTCCAAAGCTATCGCACAGAAGCTGGGAGAGAAGGAATACCGTAACGCCCACAGACTGTTCCACGGAGCCATGATCTATGTACTGGTGGTTGGCGGTATAGCCAGCCTTTTTCTGTTTTTCGGAGCGGGATTATTCGTGTCCGGAGCAGCGGTCACAGTACTGCGCACCTTTGCACCGACGATCTTCGTCTATGGTATCCTGGGAGTTTTACGAGGGTATTTTCAGGCACATAAGAGCATGGCGCAGACCTCCGTATCGCAGATCCTGGAGCAGATCGCCAATGCGGTAGTCAGCGTAGGCGCGGCATACCTTCTGATCCAAATGTTTATGGGAACGATGGAGGTTCCGGCGGATCAGGCAGGGCAGGTGATGAGAGCAACCTACGGTGCCGTTGGAAGTGCACTGGGTACCGGTGTCGGCGTATTAGTGGCGCTGCTTTTTATGGCGGGAGTCTATGCTCTGAATCGTGGAATGATCCTGCGCAGAGTGCAGCGTGACAGGCATGAACATGTGGATTCCTACGGACAGATATTCAAGACGATCACACTGGTGGTGACACCGTTTATTTTGAGTACAGCTGTATATAACTTAAGCAGTACGGTCAACAACAGTATCTACACCAAATGGTATCCGTCCCTTCGCAATCTGGATACGGTATCTATTTATGAAAAATATGGTATTTTCTCCGGACAGTCCCTGACAATGTCCAATATTCCCATAGCCTTTGCATCTGCTATGGCTTCTGCCATGATCCCTTCCGTAGCACAGCTGATGGCAGCCCGGGATGTGAAGGGAGCCAGAGAGAAGATCGGACTGGCAGTGAAGACTACCATGGTGATCTCGATTCCCTGCGCTGTGGGACTTTTTGTACTGGCGAAGCCGGTGATCAGTCTGCTGTTCACGAATAAGACGGCAGAGGAATTGAATCTGGCGGCAGCTCTTTTAATGACATTGTCACTGTCGGTTATCTTTTATGCACTGTCGACTCTGAACAGTTCGATTTTGCAGGGACTTGGCAAAGTCAATACCCCGATCATCAATGCGGGGATCTCGCTGGTGGTGCAGACGGTGGCAGCAGTGCTGCTTCTGATGTTCACAAGACTGGATCTGTACAGCATTGCCATCGCTAATACGCTGTATTCCGGTATGATGTGTGTGCTGAACCAGTGGGCGGTAAGAAGAGCGGTAGGCTACCGGCAGGAGATCGTAAAGACTTTCGTCATTCCGGCGTTCGCCTCCGCGTTTATGGGAGCGGCAGCCTGGGCAATCTACGAGGGGCTGTATATGGTGACGAAGTCCATGCGGATCTCTGTCATTCCTGCGATCGTAATTGCTGCTGTAGTCTATTTTGTCATGCTGATATTGATGCGGGGCATCACGGAGCAGGAGCTTCGCAGCTTCCCGAAGGGATATCTGTTAGTGAAGGTAGCGAAGAAGTGCCGCTTATTGAGATAATGAGAAGCGATGACAGCTACGATGCTCTAGGTGAAGAAACAGTGAAGAGAATAAGTACAGAAAGGAGTCTGCCTCATGACAATGTTATTGTCGAAGGCAGATTTTTGCGTACATGGGGCGTAGATATAAGGAGCATGCTGATTAAGCCCCGGGGAGATCGAGAGAGCGGGGCACAGAGAGGAAAAGAAACTAAATAAGCCCCGGGGAGATCGAGAGAGCGGGGCGCAGGGAGGAAAAGAAACTAAATAAGCCCCGGGGAGATCGAGAGAGCGGGGCGCAGAGAACCAAAGAAGCTGGTTAAGCCCCGGGGAGATCGAGAGGGCGGGGCGCAGAGAGGAAAAGAAACTAAATAAGCCCCCGGGGCATGAAACCACGGGGGCACAAAGTCAAGGTATATCATGGAATAGAAGTGAAAAACTTTCAAATGTATCAATTATCTCTGGCAGAACGGATCCCCACCATTCTTGAATAATGTGATCATTTCTTGACCGACACTGATAGTGGAGGGCAGATCCGGGACATCCTCTCTGGAGAACCAGGCAGCCTCGCCAAGCTCCGATTCTTGCAAAGTAATAGAAGGATCCCCCTCCAGCTTCGCGAAGAAGCCGATCATGGCGGAATCGCTGAAGGACCAGGGCTGGGATTTGTAATAGACCAGATCGCTGACCTTTAAACCGACTTCTTCCATGATTTCCCGGCGGGCAGCACCCTTGAAGGTCTCACCGACTTCCACGAAGCCGGCCACCAGTGCCCAGTGACGATAGGAACCGCCGGCGTAACGGGTCAGCAGGATCTTGTCCCGCTCGGTATCCACGATGGCAATAATGACGGCTGGAGAGATCTTGGGATATTCGATCTGACCGCACTCCGGACAGATGCAGGCCCGTTCCGTAGTGCTGGGAACTGTGGGATGCCCGCAGCGGCCGCAGAATTTCCGGTCCAGACGGAAACGATTGATCTGGGTGGCAGTGATTCCAGCAAATGCCAGATATTCCGGCTCAAAATTACGGAACACACCGGAAGCGTAGAGGTCTTCTTCCGGGAGCATGAGAGCACCGGCATCCTCCGTCGTCTTGCGGAAGAATGCTCGGTCATCAATGGAAAAGAGATATTCACAGTCCAGAAAAAAACGTTCCATAGGCTGACGGATTCCCAAGAGTCCATGGACTTCTTCAAAAGTAGGAAGATATACTTGAGGATGTTCAGAGATGCCGGCACCGGCGGAAGTATCCGTTACATCACTGTTTTCTGTATGGGAGGGCAGATAGACCTTTTCTCCGTCAAATAACAGCAGATAATCGGAAGGTTTAGGATCCTGGCTTCGGAATTCCGGGTAATATTTATGCGGTTCGATCTTATGGATCATCATAGAGTATTTCTCCTTTTATGGCTATTTTTCAGAAAGTGTTCATAAGAATATAGTAGTCCACTGTGGGGGAACTGTCAAACGCAACAGTTCAGCCGCACCGTTCACGGGAGTCGCGTTAACACGCTTTTATGTCACTTCGTGACTACCTTTGCTCATAGATTGGCGCTTAGCTCCTGCACATATTTGCCCGCAAAATCATGCAAGCATGATTTCTGCGCCCAGATATGTTCAGAACTGAACTGTTGTGGAAATTATTTGAGATTCCGGGATATTTGTGTTAAAATATTTTGTGACTGTTCTGAGGTGTTCATTTCTCGAATGCCCCTGTGAACAGTTACGGAATTTATCAGAAAATACAGCATGAGAGTACAAAAGTGAGTATCTCATGTGGAAACGAGGGATAGTATGTTACAGATGATCTTGCCGGAGGGAAGCAGTTCTCTCCTTGCTTTTTTTGGAATCCTTTTTGCTTTCGGAGCGACAGTACTGGCGACGGCAAAATTAAGCCCGTATCTGCCGAAGGACGCCGGAAGAGAATTTGCCCATGATGGAAAATTGTCCGCGGGAAAGCCAAGAGGCGCCGGAATCATTTTTGTGCTGGCATTTGTGGCATCTGTTTTACTGTTTGCACCCTTAAGTGCAGAGCTGGTGATCTATCTGCTGCTGATCGTGGTATGCATGATGACCGGTTTTCTGGATGACGCCTCCAAGACTCCCTGGGGTGAATACAAAAAAGGGTTTCTGGATCTGTGCGTGGCGGCACTGGTAGCCATCACCTTCCTGAAATACAACTCCAACGTGGTGGAACTGGCACTGTTCCATGTAAAGTTCACGCTGCCTCCCGTAGTATTCGCAATCCTCACGGTGATCCTGGTATGGACCTCCGTGAACGTGACCAATTGCTCCGATGGTGTGGACGGACTCTCCGGAACCCTGTCGATCATTACGATCATGTCCATCTATATCGTGGACCGTATGAAGGACGTCAATGAGACCTATTCTTTCCTGATCCTGCTGTTTGCCGTATGCATTCTGGGTTATCTGTGGTACAATGCAACACCCAGTAAGCTGATGATGGGAGATGCGGGTTCCCGGGCCATGGGACTGTTCATCAGCATCGCTATTTTAAAGAGCGGCTGTCCGTTTTTGTTTATTCCGTTGGCTCTGGTGCTGATTCTGGACGGAGGTTTGGGACTGCTTAAGGTTTCCCTGCTCCGCTTCCTGAAGATTCATATTTTGAAAAATGTGCGTACTCCCTTGCATGATCATGTGCGTAAGGTGTGGGACTGGTCCAATACACAGACCGTATTCCGTTTTGCCATTATTCAGATCATTCTGTCTCTGGCGGTAATCTACGCAATGCAGTTGTAGAATGCTGGGCACACCGGGACAGCATAGAGACTGCGACTGGTCATCCTCTGCAAGAAAAGAAGGTTGGCTGCCGGAAGGAAAAAGGTCGGCCGTCAGAAGAAAAGAAAGGTGTCTGCTGAAGGAAAAGAAGGTCGGTCGCCGAAGAAAAAGAAGGACGGCTGTTGGTAGAAAATCAGCATGTGCCGAGCCGGGAGAAAAACTGTCAATAAATGATATAAGTAATTGAACAGATAGGAATGGAGAAATTATGTACGATGAATTAACACCCAGTGATATCAGGAAAATGGAAGATGAGATCGAGTATCGTAAGCTGGTGGTGCGTCCCAAGGCACTGGAGGACGTGAAGGAAGCCAGAGCCCACGGAGATCTCAGTGAGAATTTTGAATATTATGCAGCGAAAAAATACAAGAATCAGAACGAGAGCCGGATCCGTTATCTGGAGAGAATGATCAAGACCGCAAAGGTGATCTCCGAGAACTCCGCCGTGGATGAGGTGGGCATCAACAACACTGTTACCGTGGAATTCATCGACGACGGCACGGAAGAGGATTACAAGATCGTGACCACCGTTCGCGGTAATTCCCTGGAAGGCCTGATCAGCAACGAATCTCCTCTGGGCAAGGCACTGCTTGGTAAAAAAGTAGGCGATATGGTCCATGTGCAGGTCAATGCCAATGTGGGCTATGACGTAGAGATCAAGGCACTGAAAAACACTGAGGATGACGGGGACAAGATCCGCAGCTTCTAATGCTTTGCGGACCCCACAAGCTATAGAAAGAAAGGGTAACTATTCAGAGTCTCATAACAATTACAGAATATTCTTGCGGATCCCGGTATTCAATGAATATTTTGCGATAGTTACAGGGCTTGGAACAGATACAAAAAAAGGAATTATAAGAATGAAAAAATATCTGCTGTTTGATCTGGACGGTACACTGACAGATCCCAAAATTGGAATTACGACCTGCGTGCAGTATGCGCTGCACTCCTTCGGTATTGAGGAACCGGATCTGGACAAGCTGGAGCCTTTTATCGGACCGCCCTTACGGGACAGCTTTATGGAATTCTACAGTTTTACCGCTGAGCAGGCGGAGGAGGCCGTGGCAAAATACAGAGAGCGTTTTCAGAATACGGGTATTTTTGAAAATGAAGTTTATGCCGGTATTCCGGAGATGCTGAAGAACCTGCAATCCAAGGGCTATTTTCTGGCACTGGCTTCCAGCAAACCCCAGATCTATGTGGAACGCATACTGGAGCATTTTGATCTGAAAAAATATTTTGCCGTGGTGGTAGGCAGTGAGCTGGACGGCACCAGAGAGACGAAGGATCAGGTGGTGCAGGAGACCCTGCATCAGCTGTTCAAGGAGAATCCCATAGAGCCGGATCAGGTCTACATGATCGGTGACAGAAAGTTCGATGTGGAAGGAGCCAGAGCGTTGGGCGTGGAGAGCGTGGGCGTGACTTATGGCTACGGAAGCAAGGAAGAGTTAAAGGAAGCAAAAGCGGACTACATCGTACAATCCGTGGAAGAATTGGAAAAATTTCTGCTTCGCGGCAGCGAGGAACTGGTGAACAGCAATCCCGACAATAAAAAGAAAAATCCCATGTACCAGAGAATCTGGACCATGGTGTATTCGTTCCTGATGTTCATCCTGGTGCGCAATGCGGTGCAGTATGCGCTGCTGGCACTGTTGTATCAGCTGGCACAGTCCGGAGCCACCGGTGGACTGGTAGATCTTCTGATCCTGAGGGATGAGACCGGCGCCTATAACGGCTATTCCGGAGATGTCTCTAGTATCATAGCGGCTCTTGGATTTATCGGCGGAGCACTGGCGGTATGGTCCACGGCAAAGCTTCTGATCACGAAGAACAAAGAGGATATGCATTTAAGCCATCTGAAAAAAGAAGGTAAGGCAAAATATGCCCTGCTGGTGGCAGCCACCATTGGTGCTGTTATCGGTTTCAACCTCCTGTTTGAACTTCTGGGTGTGACCAATAAATCCGAAGCCTATACGGAAGTCGTTTCACAGCAGTATTCTGCACACTTTATTGTGGGTATTCTGGTATTCGGCTTTATCTCTCCGATTGCGGAGGAATTACTGTTCCGTGGAGTGATTTATGGTTACCTGCGCAGATTTATGGATCTGAAGCTTGCTATAGCTCTGTCCGCACTGATCTTCGGTGTGTACCACATGAACTACGTGCAGGGCATCTACGGCTTTCTCATTGGCTGCCTCATGGCTTACGCTTATGAGTATTTCGGAGAATTCAAAATGGCAGTGTTCGTTCATGTGGCATCCAATGTCCTCGCCTACTGCCTGTCCTACACCGCCATCGCCGTCACCGGCTTCGTCAGTTGGCCTGTATGCGTGATTTTCCTGGCAGTGGCAGTTGTATCCCTCGGGATGCTCCACAAACAGAAAAATATATTTTAGGCAATAAAAAAGTACATTTGTCACCATCCAAATACTTGATAAGATATACAAAGATGGACAACGTAACCCAGCAGCCGAAAACAGGGTAAGGATAAGCAGGCCGTAAGCAGACGTCGGCACTTAGTGACCGTACTTTGGTCACTTACGTGCCGCTACGCTCTGCGACAGAGTGCGAACGTGCCGCGTTCCTTGCCCTGTTCTCGACTGCGGAGATATTATATCTTAAAAGGAGCAACATATGAAATTCAGCATTATCGTAGTATGCCTGAACCCCGGCACCAAACTGAATCAGACCCTTGACAGTATCCTGGCCCAGACCTGCCCAGACTTCGAAGTCATCGTCAAGGACGGTGGCAGCCGTGACGGATCCATAGAGTCCATGCGCACTGACGGGCGGATCCATCTCTACCAGGAACCGGATCACAGCATCTACGAGGCTATGAACCAGGCGGTCTCTCATGTGACCGGAGATTACATTCTGTTCTTAAACTGCGGTGACCTCTTCTATGACAACGAAGTTCTGACCCGCACCGCACAATTCATGGAACAGCACCCTATGAAACTGCAAGGCATCTATTACGGAGATACCTACAGCGCGAAAACGGACACGAAGATATCATCCCCGCCCCGAATCACCGGCTTTGTCTGTTACCGCAACATTCCCTGCCATCAGTCCTGCTTCTATGCCGCAGACCTGTGCCGACAGAAGCCCTACGAACCAAAATACAAGATCCGCGCAGATTATGAACATTTTCTGTGGTGCTATTACCGGGCGAAGGCTCCCATGCAGTATCTGGGGCTTACCGTATCTTCCTACGAAGGCGGCGGCTACTCCGAGACAAAGGAGAACCTGAAACGCAGTGCCGCAGAGCATAAGGAGATCACGGCAAAATACATGAAACCCGTAGAACTGTTCCGCTACCGCGCTGTGATGGCACTGACCCTAGCACCTCTCCGGACCGCAATGGCAGAAAGCAGACATTTCTCTGCAATCTATCAGGGACTGACAAGCAAAGTGTATGGTCGGAGACAGGAAAAATAGGGAAAATCCCCAAAGAGTTGTGCTAAAAGCATGGCTTAAAAAAGAAAATTAACACAATTAACAGACAACAGCCGCGTGAACAACTGAATTGACAAATTATCTGACAATTCAAGGAAAAATCTATATTTACAAATGAGAAAAATAGGTGTATAGTACAGAAAAGGTCGCAATGAGGCGCTCGAAAGAGTCTCATTGCGACCTTTTTTAGTTGCAGGAAAGTGCTGAAAGCACAGTCTTGCGAATGAGGTTCTGAATAGGAACAGACAGATTAAGAAGAGAGAAATAGAAAACCGGAAAGGAGAACTATATGTTTGATGTAAAACAGGAGCTGCCCAAGGCACCGTTATATCGGGAAGAATTTGAGCATGATAACTGCGGTATCGGAGCCTGTGTCAATATTCACGGAGAGAAGAGCCGCGCGACCGTAGAGAATGCGCTGAAGATCGTAGAGAATCTGGAGCACAGAGCCGGTAAGGATGCGGAAGGCAAGACCGGTGACGGTGTCGGTATTCTGACCCAGATTCCCCACAAATTTTTTGCCAGAGTGACCAGGGCTCTGGGCATGGACATCGGCGGAGAGAGAGAATACGGTGTCGGCATGTTCTTCTTCCCGCAGGAAGAGCTGCGCCGCAATCAAGCCAAGAAGATGTTCGAGATCATTGCGGAAAAAGAAGGAATGGAATTCCTCGGCTGGCGTGAAGTGCCTACCTTCCCCAATGTGCTGGGACATAAGGCCGTAGAGTGCATGCCCTATATCATGCAGGGATTCGTGAAAAAGCCTGCCGATGTGGAAAAAGGACTTCCCTTTGACCGCAGACTTTATATTGCAAGACGTGTCTTCGAGCAGTCTTCCGATGATACCTATGTAGTTTCTCTTTCCAGCAGAACGATCGTATATAAAGGAATGTTCCTGGTAGGTCAGCTGCGTACCTTCTTCGCAGATTTGCAGAGTGAAGATTACGAATCCGCCATTGCCATGGTACACTCCCGTTTCTCCACCAATACCAATCCCAGCTGGGAACGTGCCCATCCGAACCGTCTGATGGTACACAACGGTGAGATTAACACTATCCGCGGCAATGCCGACAAGATGCTGGCCAGGGAGGAGAACATGGAATCCGAGCATCTGAAAGGCCAGCTGCACAAAGTACTGCCTGCCATCAGCAAGACCGGTTCCGACTCCGCTATGCTGGACAACACGCTGGAATTCCTGGTAATGAGCGGCATGGAACTGCCTCTGGCGGTCATGATCGCTATCCCCGAGCCCTGGGCGAACAACAAGGCCATGTCCCAGACCAAGAGAGATTTCTACCAGTATTACGCTACCATGATGGAGCCCTGGGACGGCCCCGCATCCATCCTGTTCTCCGACGGAGATATCATGGGTGCGGTACTGGACAGAAACGGCCTGCGTCCTTCCCGTTATCTGATCACTGACGATGATACCCTGATCCTGTCTTCCGAGGTAGGTGTCCTTCCTGTTGATCCCACGAAGATCAAGTTAAAGGAAAGACTTCGTCCCGGCAAGATGCTCTTGGTCGATACCGTACAGGGCAGAGTCATTGACGATGAGGAGATCAAGGAAAAATATGCTTCCAGACAGCCCTACGGTGAATGGCTGGACAACAACCTGACAGAATTGAAGAGTATTCACATCCCGAACCAGCGTGTCCCTGAGTACACCTACGAAGAGCGTCAGCGGATGCAGAAAGCTTTCGGTTATACCTACGATGAGATGAAACAGAGCATTCTGCCTATGGCAAAGAACGGCAGTGAAGCGATTGCCGCCATGGGTGTGGATACGCCACTTCCCGTCTTAAGCAAGACGAACCACCCGCTGTTTCATTATTTCAAGCAGCTGTTTGCACAGGTAACCAACCCGCCCATCGATGCGATCCGTGAGGAGATCGTGACTTCCACCACCGTATACATCGGTACCGAGGGCAACATTCTGGAGGAGACCCCGAAGAACTGTAATGTTCTGAAGGTCAACAACCCGATCTTGACCAACACGGATCTGTTGAAGATCAAGAACATGAAGGTAGACGGATTCAAAGTAGAAGTCGTACCTATCGTATATTACAAGAACACCAGCTTAGAGCGTGCCATTGACAGACTGTTCGTGGAAGTGGACAGAGCTTACAGAGACGGCGTGAACATCCTGATCCTGTCCGACAGAGGCGTGGATGAGAACCATGTGCCCATTCCTTCCCTGCTGGCCGTATCCGCCCTGAACCAGTATCTGGTACGCACCAAGAAGAGAACCAGAGTCGCACTGATCCTGGAATCCGGCGAACCCAGAGAGGTACACCATTTTGCTACGCTGTTAGGTTACGGTGCCTGCGCCATCAACCCTTATCTGGCACAGGATACCATCAAGGAACTGATCGAGAGCAATATGCTGGATAAGGATTACTATGCAGCAGTGGATGATTACAACAATGCTGTCCTCCACGGCATCGTCAAGATCGCATCCAAGATGGGTATCAGCACCATCCAGTCCTATCAGGGTTCCCAGATCTTCGAGGCTATCGGTATTGCACCGGAAGTGATCAGTAAGTATTTCTCCAACACCGTATGTCGTGTGGGAGGTATTACCTTAAAAGATATTGAGCAGCAGGTAGACGACCTGCACTCTCAGGCATTTGATCCTCTGGGACTGAAAAACGATCTGACCTTAAACAGCCCCGGACATCACAAGATGCGCAGCGGCGGTGACGAGCATCTGTACAATCCCGCTACCATCCATATGTTACAGGAATCCACCAGACGCGGTGATTACCAGATGTTCAAGCAGTACACTGCCATGGTAAACGACGAAGATTCCATCAAGAATCTCAGAGGACTGATGGACTTCAATTATCCGAAAAAGGGTGTGCCTATTGAGGAAGTAGAGCCGGTAGAGTCCATTGTGACCAGATTCAAGACCGGTGCCATGTCCTACGGTTCCATTTCCAAAGAAGCCCATGAGACCATGGCCATCGCCATGAACCATCTGCACGGCAAGAGCAATTCCGGTGAAGGCGGTGAGGACCTGGATCGTCTGACCGTCGGACCGGACGGACTGAACCGTTGTTCCGCAATCAAGCAGGTAGCCAGTGGACGTTTTGGTGTTACCAGCCGTTACCTGGTAAGCGCACAGGAGATTCAGATCAAGATGGCACAGGGAGCAAAACCCGGTGAGGGCGGACATCTGCCCGGAGGAAAGGTATATCCCTGGATCGCCAAGACCAGACACTCCACACCCGGTGTGTCCCTGATCTCTCCGCCCCCTCATCACGACATTTATTCCATTGAGGATCTGGCGCAGCTGATCTATGATCTGAAAAATGCCAACACCCAGGCAAGAATCTCTGTAAAACTGGTATCCGAAGCCGGTGTGGGAACGGTCGCAGCCGGTGTAGCCAAGGCGGGAGCCCAGGTCATCCTGGTATCCGGCTATGACGGCGGTACCGGTGCGGCACCGAGAAACTCCATCCACAATGCCGGACTTCCCTGGGAGCTGGGACTGGCAGAGACCCATCAGACCCTGATCATGAACGGCCTGCGTAATAAAGTCCGCATCGAGACCGACGGTAAGCTGATGAGCGGCAGAGACGTAGCCATCGCAGCCATTTTAGGTGCCGAGGAGTTCGGTTTTGCCACCGCACCTCTTGTGACCATGGGCTGTGTCATGATGAGAGTATGTAATCTGGATACCTGCCCGGTAGGCGTGGCTACCCAGAACCCGGAGTTGCGGAAAAACTTCCGCGGTAAGCCGGAATATGTGGAAAACTTTATGAAATTTATCGCACAGGAGCTGCGGGAATATATGGCAGCACTGGGTGTGCGTACTGTAGATGAACTGGTGGGCAGAACCGATCTGCTGAAGAGAAAAGAGCATCTGACCGATCGTCAGGAGGAAGTGGATCTGACCCAGATCTTAAGCAACCCTTACGAAAGCAGCAAGCAGAAGGTGACCTTCGATCCCAAGCAGATCTATGACTTCCAGCTGGAGAAGACGCTGGATGAGAAGGTGCTGTTAAAGCAACTGGGCAAAGCTATTGATGCGGGACAGAAGCGCAGCATTGAAGTGGATGTCAGCAACACCGACCGTGCCTTCGGTACGATCCTCGGAAGTGAGATCACCAGAAAACTGGGCGATGATGTGGAAGAGGATACCTACCATGTACTGTGCAAGGGTGCCGGTGGACAGTCCTTCGGAGCCTTCATTCCCAAGGGTCTGACCCTGGAACTGGTAGGTGACAGCAACGACTACTTCGGCAAGGGCTTATCCGGTGGTAAGCTGGTGGTATATCCTCCCCAGGGTAGCAAGTTCAAGGCGGAGGAAAACATCATCATCGGTAACGTGGCACTGTACGGTGCAACCTCCGGTAAGACATTTATCAACGGTGTGGCAGGCGAGCGTTTCTGCGTGCGTAACTCCGGTGCCATCGCAGTTGTCGAGGGTGTAGGAGATCATGGCTGTGAATACATGACCGGCGGTCGTGTGGTAGTCTTAGGACCCACCGGTAAAAACTTTGCAGCCGGTATGAGCGGCGGTATCGCTTATGTACTGGATGAAGGCAACGATCTGTACAAGCGTCTGAATAAGGAAATGGTATCCTCCAGCGAGATCACATCCAAATATGATGTGCTGGAGTTGAAATCCATGATCCAGGAGCATGTGGCACTGACCAATTCCGCCAAGGGTAAGGAAGTGCTGGACAACTTTGGAGAGTATCTGCCCAAGTTCAAGAAGATCATCCCTCATGATTATGAGAGAGTCTTAAAGACCATCGTCCAGATGGAGGAAAAAGGACTGAGCGCAGAGCAGGCACAGATCGAAGCATTCTATGCCAACACCAGAAAGTAGGAGGCCAGTGTGAAAAGTAATCTTGATAGATTGCTTTTCACACGACTAATTTGTGCCGCGGGCGCCACAAATTAGTTTATCGCAGAACTAAATATGAAATTTAGTTCGCGATTCTTCCGACGCCGAAGCGTCTGCAGAATGGAGAGAGTCATGGGAAAACCAACGGGATTTATGGAATATAAAAGGGAAGTCAGCGTGGCTGAGGATCCTAAGAAGAGAATACAGCATTTTAACGAATTCCATGAGCATCTGCCGAAGGAAAAGCAGCGCTTACAGGGTGCCAGATGTATGGAATGCGGCGTGCCGTTCTGCCAGTCGGGCATGATGATCTGCGGTATGGCCAGCGGATGTCCCCTGCACAATCTGGTGCCGGAGTGGAACGATTTGGTATATACCGGCAACTGGCAACAGGCTTACAACCGCCTGAAAAAGACCAACAATTTCCCAGAATTCACGTCCAGAGTATGTCCAGCTCTGTGTGAGGCGGCATGTACCTGTGGACTGAATGGGGATCCGGTCTCCACCAAGGAGAACGAATATGCAATTATTGAAAACGCCTACAGCGAGGGTTATGCGGCAGCCAAGCCCCCTGTGGTGCGTACCGGCAAAAAGGTAGCAGTCATCGGCAGCGGTCCTTCCGGACTGGCAGCGGCGGATCTGCTGAACCAGAGAGGACATCAGGTCACAGTATTTGAGCGCTCCGACCGTGTAGGAGGACTGTTAATGTACGGCATCCCCAACATGAAGCTGGAGAAACAGATCATTGACCGTAAGATAGCCATCATGAAGAAAGAGGGCGTCACCTTTGTCACCGGTACGGATATCGGTAAGGACATCAAGGCATCCAAGCTGTTACATGATTTTGACCGTGTCGTACTGGCCTGTGGTGCTTCCAATCCTAGAGACATCAATGCTCCCGGCAGAGATGCCAGAGGAATCTATTTTGCGGTGGATTTTCTGAAAGCCAATACCAAGAGCCTGCTGGATTCGAACTTTGAAGATAAAAAATATGTGGAGACCAAGGGTAAGAACGTGGTCATCATCGGCGGTGGTGATACCGGTAATGACTGTGTGGGAACTTCCATCCGTCACGGTGCCAAGTCTGTGACCCAGATCGAGATGATGCCCAAGGCTCCGGACAAGAGAGCAGAGAACAATCCCTGGCCCGAATGGCCGAAGGTCTGCAAGACCGATTACGGTCAGGAAGAAGCCATTGCAGTCTACGGACATGATCCGAGAATCTATGAATCTACGGTCAAGGAATTTATCAAGGATAAGAACGGCAACCTGAAAGCCGTGAAGATCGTGAAGCTGTCCTGGGAAAAGGATCCGGCTACCGGACGCATGAAGATGCAGGAGATCGCCGGAAGTGAGCAGATCCTGGATGCGGAGATCGTACTGATCGCAGCAGGATTTTTGGGAAGTCAGAAATATATTACCGATGCTTTCGGGGTGGAATTAAATGAACGCACCAACGTAAAAACTGCCCCCGGCAAATACCAGACCAGTGTGGAAAATGTATTCGTCACCGGTGATATGCACAGAGGACAGTCCCTGGTGGTGTGGGCGATCCGTGAAGGCAGAGAAGCCGCACATGCTGTGGATGAGAGCCTGATGGGCTACTCTAATCTGGTGATCCAGTAGAGGTATTATTCTCGTAGATGGATCTCAGACCTTTCATAAGAAGATTCTGATCGATATGGATCTTCGTTTCACAATGTGGAATGACGGTCGTTGCGTACCCTCCGGTGGCAACGACCGTTGCTTTTTGCCCTAACTCTGTCTGGATACGGCGGATCAGTCCGTCGATGGCACAGGCGTTGCCCAAGAGCATTCCCCCGGTGATGCATTCCTGCGTATTCGCACCGATGGTGTGGGCGGGCATATGAATGTCCCCTTTCGGGAGCTGGGCGGTCTTGCCTAAAAGTGCCCTGTGGGCGGTTCCAACGCCGGGAAGGATCAGGCCACCTAAAAAGCGACGGTTCTCATCCAACACGTTAAAAGTCGTGGCGGTGCCCAGGTCGATGGTGACGAAAGGCAGGGAATAGCGGGAAATGGCTCCTGCAATATCTGCCAGTCGGTCACAGCCCACCTTTTCCGGGAATTCCGTACAGATCTCGTAGCCCAGATCCAGCTTATGGGAAAGAATCAGAGGTTTCCGTCCCAGAAAAGTTTCCAGAGCAGAGGAAAAAACGGCTGTCACCGAAGGCACAACCGAGGAGATCATAGATCCCTCAAAGGCCTCGGCAGACAGGCCGTGTTTGTTCAAGATCATATTCAGTTTTTCAATATATCCAGCATCAGACAGGGGACGACGGGACGATATCTTCTCAATAAAGAGCAGCTTATTTCCCTGAAATCCCCCGATGCCGATCGTAGTATTTCCGATGTCGATTGTCAGTACCACGGGTATACTCCTGTTATGCTGCAGACCCTGCTTTCTGATATACAGGAATGACTTTTGCCTTGATCAGTGCCAGCCCTACAGCTCCGGTCAGGAACGTGGATGCACACATCTCGAAGACCGCATTCACACCTACAAAAGAGCAGATGAATAAAATCGCGTTTTTACCACCCATCAGTCCCTGCACATAGGAAGTATTGCCGAACAGCAGTACTAAAAGGGACATGAAAAATGCGGTGTTGAAAAATGCGCTGCAAAATCCGGTGATCATGCAGGCGATTCTGTCTCCTACGGCTTTGCGGCTGTAACGGAAGACATATCCCAGCAGAAATCCGTCCAGAAGTCTGGGGATGAAACGCTGGATGAAGGCCAACACAGGGTTGATGCCAAAAAGCATTGCTCCCATGGCGCTGGTGCCTCCCACGCCGATGCATTGCAAAAAGCTGGTCAATCCGAATACTGCTCCCATGGCGGCTCCGCCTACAGGGCCAAGAGTGATTGCAGCCAGTGCAACGGGGATGACATTGAAGGTGATTGCCAGGGGGCCGATGTTCAGGTACCCGAGCGGGGTATAAGCCATCAGCAAAAGTACCGCAGCAAACAATCCCATCAACGTGAGTCGCATTGTCTTACTTTGTTTGTTCATATGAAATTTTCCTCCTTGTTACCATTCTCCCTCTGGGAGATACAATACAAGCTGCCCCGGTGATTCGGGACACTCCTACTGTTTATATCATATCCCGGACAAAAAGAAAAGTGATATTTGCATAAAATATGCACTTATGGTATTTTAGGAGTACAGTTTTGAAGTATTTTTGATAAATCAGGCAAAAGGAGACGACTATGCTGAAGGGAAAGACCGTAGTTCTGGCAATCTCGGGAAGTATTGCTGCATATAAAATGGCCAATGTAGCGCGGATGCTGTTAAAACAGCACTGTGATGTGGAAGTGCTGATGACACAGAATGCCACGCAGTTCATCAACCCCATTACTTTTGAAAGTCTGACGGGACATAAATGTCTGGTGGACACCTTTGACCGCAATTTCCAGTACAGTGTGGAACATGTGGCACTGGCAAAGCGGGCGGATGTGGTTCTGGTGGCACCGGCTTCTGCCAATGTGATCGGCAAGATTGCAAACGGCATCGCAGATGATATGTTGACCACTACGGTCATGGCATGTCCCTGCAAGAAGATTGTGTCCCCTGCCATGAATCATAATATGTATCACAACCCCATCGTGCAGGATAATATCGAAAAATTAAAGCATTTCGGCTATGAGATCATCACTCCGGCCACGGGAATGCTGGCCAACGGCGATATCGGTGACGGCAGAATGCCGGAGGAGTCCGTACTGTTCGAAGCCGTGGTGAAGGAGATCGCCTGCGAGAAGGATCTGGCGGGCAAAAAGGTGCTGATCTCCGCAGGTGCCACCAGAGAACCCATTGACCCGGTGCGTTTTATCACGAATCACTCCAGTGGAAAAATGGGTTATGCCCTGGCGAGAGCTGCAATGCACCGCGGCGCAGAAGTGACGGTGGTGGCAGCCCATACGGATGTGGAGCCGCCGTTGTTTGTAAATGTGGTGCCGGTACAGACGGCAGCAGAGATGTACGATGCAATCGTGTCCAGAGCGCAGGACTATGATTTTGTCATCAAGGCAGCAGCCGTGGCAGACTACACCCCGGCAGTGACAGCAGACAATAAGATTAAGAAAAAAGACGGAGACATGTCGATCCCTCTGGTGCGGACGAAGGATATTTTGAAGGCCCTTGGGGAAAACAAGAGACCGGGACAGATTTTGTGTGGATTTTCCATGGAGACGGAAAATGTGCTGGAGAATTCCCGGAAGAAGCTGGAGAGCAAGCACTGTGACATGATCTGTGCCAACAGTTTGAAGAGCGCAGGAGCGGGCTTTGGCACGGACACCAATATTGTGACACTGATCACAAAGAATTCCGAGGAGAGTCTGGAACTGATGAGCAAGGAACAGGTGGCACATAAAATTCTGGATAAGCTGCTTGCAATAGTCCAGCCATAGAACAGCAGAATGAATGCGAGGGGGCTTGCACACAAAGCGTTAATTCTGTAGAAAAATCATTTGCTTCTATGCAAAAAGATGGTATGATAGAAACAATGATGTATAGCCGTGTGGACGGCAGATTGAGAGGATGAAATGGACAAAATTATTTTGACAGGTGACAGACCCACCGGAAGATTACATGTGGGACATTATGTAGGCTCCCTGAGAAGACGTGTAGAGCTGCAGAATTCCGGCGAATATAAGAAGACTTTTATCATGATCGCAGACGCACAGGCGCTGACGGATAATATCGAGAATCCCGAGAAGGTGCGCCAGAATATTATTGAAGTGGCGCTGGACTACATGTCCTGCGGACTGGATCCCAGCAAGGCAACGATCTTCATTCAGTCTCAGATCTCCGAACTGTGCGAGCTGACCTTCTATTACATGGATTTGGTAACCGTAGCCAGATTACAGAGAAACCCGACCGTAAAGAGTGAGATTCAGATGCGTAACTTCGAAGCCAGCATCCCTGTGGGATTTTTTACCTATCCCATCAGCCAGGCTTCCGATATTACCGCTTTCAAGGCGACCACCGTTCCCGTAGGTGGTGACCAGCTGCCCATGATCGAACAGACCAGAGAGATCGTACACAAATTCAACACCGTATATGCACCGGTACTGGTAGAGCCCAAGGCACTGCTGCCTGAAAATGAGGCATGTCAGCGACTGCCCGGCATCGATGGCAAGGCGAAAATGAGTAAATCTCTGGGCAACTGCATCTATCTGTCAGACAGTGCAGACGATGTACGCACCAAGATCATGAGCATGTACACCGATCCCGAGCATCTGTTGGTCAGCGATCCCGGACATCTGGAGGGCAACACGGTATTCACTTACCTGGATGCTTTCTGCAAGCCGGAGCACTTCGAGAGATACCTGCCGGATTACGCAAATCTGGACGAGTTAAAGGCGCATTATACCAGAGGCGGTCTGGGTGACGTGAAGGTGAAGAAGTTCCTGAACAACGTAATGCAGGAGACCTTGGAGCCCATCCGTAACCGTAGAAAAGAACTGGAGAAGGATATTCCCGCAGTATATGAGATCCTGAAGAAGGGCAGTGACGAGGCCCGTGAAGTGGCAGCACAGACCCTGTCTGAGGTAAAGAGCGCTATGCGTATCAATTACTTCGACGATGCAGAACTGATCCGTATGCAGAGTGAGAAGTACGAAGGACAATAAGAATAGTAAAAGATAACAAAAGGGCGTTTCCGGAAAAACCGGAAGCGTCCTTTTTTGGGGGATTAATTGCTGTAATCTACGTATATGGAATTTTTTCCAAAGTATTGTGCGGTCTTTTTACTGGTGGGATCCTCCGGGTCTCCGGGGAGATCACCGGTATAGATCATGGCAGGCTGATGGATAAACGGCGTCAGAACCACATCCGTAATCTCCGGATTATTCAACAGAAGAAGACGTTCTTCGTATTCTGCAGCATAGGCAGCGGCTTCCCCGTTTGTCAGCATCCGGATCGCTTTTGCGGCGGAGGTCTCCTGCCATACTCCGGTGAAAAGGATGACGGCCAACAGGACCGTCATGGCGACATAACGGGCAATTTTCAACTTGCCGAGGACCGCTATTTTCTCCGGAGTATTCTGACGCATTTGCAGCTTCCGGACTATAAATCCGAGCCAGTAGAAGAACACAGCAAAACTGATCAGCAGAAACGTATAGTAGACAATGGCTACGGCCCGGCCGGGTCCTGTGGAGTTCATGGTATAGAACAGAGGACAGGACATGGAGCAGAACAATCCGTAGGAATATCCGGTAAAAAGGAGGGGATGGGAGAAAAATCCCCCGTTTTTCTTCTGTAAAATGCGCAGGAAGACCGGCAACAGAAGCAGGGCGGCAAGCAGCCACCACAGTCCGGTCCAGGCGAAGGTATAGCGGACACCCTGCAACAGGCACTTTGCAATGGCTTTCCACGCGGGAATTTTCCACATGCCGTCCTGCCGCACCTGATTGCCGGGGGCCATGGCACTGACGGCAAAAGATAGCAGGAGAACAGCGGAGGTAATTCCGCAGACATAAGTCTTTTTATTTCTCTGCAACAGCAGTAGAAAGGTTACGGTTACCACAAACAGCATGCAGGGGAGAAGGGACACGTAATTGCCACCGCCTAAGAAAATTGCGAACAGGAGAAGCGGAAGCATCAGTATCTTTTTCCCATTGTACAGGTAGCGAAGCAATGTGCCCAGGAAAAACAGGGTCACGGCAAAGAAACCGGTGTAATACATGGAGCCGTTGTACCAGTAAAAGCTGTCGCTCTGAAAGGCCACTGTCTGGATGCACAGGAAACTAAATACTGAGGAAATCGTGATCCATTCCCCACATGTTCCCGGCAGAAAATGGCAGACCAGAGACCGTAGCAGATAGAAAATGCCGCCGCACAGCAAAAGAAGGATCACAAAAGTCACCAGATGATAGGCGGTATTGGAGAAGGCATTGGGCGCAAGATACATCAGAAACAGCGCTGAATAGGTTCCCTGCCAGATCTGATAGCTTTTGGCGACACCGGCACAGGCGGCGGAAATGGCCTGTGGTATGCTTCCGGTCTGCTGCCAGACCAGATGGGCTTCCGTACCGTAATAATAATCATCCCCGGTGGGATAATTGTAACGCCCCAGCCATACCAGAGGAACCAGGCTGGCGAGCAGGACCGCGAGGAAAATATAAGGTTTCCATTTGGCAAGTTTATTTTTCATAGAGAATATAACTCCTGAGAGGTTTTTATAATGCTACAGTCAGTATAACATACCTGCAAAGACAGGAAAAGGTACTTGTTTTGCAAAAGAGGGAAGTATATAATCAGCTTAAAGATGGCGGAAGGAGGGTATGCCATGGAAGAAAAGGGTGTCAGAGACCGGAAAAGGGAACCGGAAGAATATAATTTTGACTATGAAGAACTTGCGGATGCAGAGGTGGATTCTGAACAGGCGGGACGACGTGATGATGCTGTAGGGGAAACAACCTGTGATACAGAGGATCCGTATACTGTGGGATCGGAGGCCTTTACGGAGGATGAGGACTATGGCGAGTACCCGGAAGGGGATGACCTGGATGACTTCGACGAGGGGGACGGGATCGGCTTCCGGTTCCGGCCATGGATGATTCCGGCTTTTGCGGGCATGATGGTTCTGGCGGTCCTGATCTGTATTCCGCTGTGGAAACTGAGCCATCATGACAGAACTACGGAAAATAATGAATTCGCGGCGGTGACAACAGAAGCGCAGAGCTCAGAACAGGCTTCTGCAGAGACCCCGGAGACCGGGATCGCATCGGAAAAGGTGGCAACGGCGGAAGCGGAGACTACACAAATCCCCGAGACGGTTACTCCGGAGCCTGCGGCAGCAGTGACAGAAGCACCGCAACCGACACCTACACAGGCTCCGGAAGCACAGCCGCAGCCGACAGAGGCACCGGTGGCAACCGAAGTCCCCACTACCAATAATACGGGAGATGCTCTTGCGGAGGGAAATTCCATGACGTTCGGTGATGTGAACGAGACTGTCACTGCCAAGGATGTGAGTAATCTTCGCAGTACACCCTATACCGGAGATGAGGGCAATGTGGTAGGGCAGCTGAAGAACGGAGAGACTCTGGTACGCACCGGAAGGAACGATTCCACCGGATGGTCCAGACTGGAATACAACGGCCAGACGGTTTATGCAGTATCAGCATATCTGACCACGGATCTTACCTATAAGACCCCGGAGAAGCCGACATATCCCAACCGCGTCAGCACCCAGGACGGCAGAGTGATCGTCTTTACGGATTGTGATGATTATATTACCCCCAAAGATCTGATCAATCTGCGGACGGAACCAAGCACCAGCGAGGGAGAGAGCACTGTACGCACCCAGGTGCGGAACGGAACCAATCTGCATCGTACCGGCTACAGTGAAGGATCTGGCTGGTCCAGAGTGGAGTACAACGGTGAGATCCTGTATGCCGTGACCAGCTATGTGATCTCTGGCAGTGCTCCGGAATGACCGACGTATTCGGAAGATAGAATGTAAAAGAAGCTGTACCGTAGGGGGCAGCTTCTTTTACATTAAGATTCTATATAGAGAAAAGTATAAGGGGATGGCAAAAATTATTTCGGTCTTACGGTAAGTCTCTGGATCAGACCGTTTTCATCGGTCTTACGAACCGTGGCGATGACCATGATGTTGTAGCCTCCGAAGTTGGCAATGAACTCGGCCTGCTCATCATTTACGACCTCAGCATCCAGAATGGAGTAGCGGCGGAAGCCGAATTTGTTACGGAAGAACATATTGATGGCCTCTTTTCCGTAGATATGATATTCCTGCTGGGAAGCGGAGGTGGTACAATAGTCACACAGAATGCCATCAGGGGTGAACAACTCTGCAAGTCCGGCAAAATCTTTATTTTCCATAGCTTCTACATATTTTTCAATGGGTCTCATAGCGTGTTCCTCCTTAATATACCTTTTCAGAATTTAACAGTGCGTCAGTACCGCCGTCTACGAACATGATGTTGCCGTTGACACCTCTGGCGGAATCGGATGCCAGGAATACCATCACCTCAGCGATCTCTTCGGGAGCCATCAGACATTCCTGACCGTACTTGGTGGGAATGGGGAGGGCATTCAGTGCCATTTTCGCGGTGGTGCTCATGGTAGCGGTCATGGCAGTATGTACGTTGCCGGGAGCTACCGCATTGATGCGGACACCGTTGGCAGCCCAGGTGGCGGAGACTCTGCGGACCCATCTGGCCAGAGCATATTTGGTGGATACATAGAGACTGTTGCCCACGGAGAGGTTGGTGGAATCCATGGAGGATACCAGGCTTAATACTCTCTTTTCATCACCGATATTGTTCAGCAGATCTACGACATCTTTACGTCCCGCACCCTGGGAAATGGTGTTGGATACGGTGACTACGCAGCTGCCGTGTTTTTTCTTAAGGAGGTCATAGACGCCCTTTGCAATGGCTACGGTTCCGAAATAGTTCAGGGAAATGATCAGTTCCAGATTGCCGCAGGCACCGGAGACACCGGCATTGCAGATCATGCCGTCCAGACCTTCGGGATGCAGCTCATGCAGCTTGTCTACAGCGGCCTGTCTTCCTTCCGGGGTTGCCAGGTTCACGCAGATATCGCCGTCCTTCAGATCGATATTGATGACTTCGTGTCCTTTTTGAAGTAACAGTTCTTTTGTCTTGGCGCCGATTCCGCTGGATGCGCCGGTGATTGCATATACGCCCATGTTAAATCCTCCCTTGTTTTCCGAAGGAAAATCCTGCTCTTCTTGAGGAGCTGCCCTCTTGAGGAGTCACCCCCTTGGCGGGGGGAGAATCTGTCCTTCCTGCTTGCTTTTACTTTATGAGTTCATTATAATAAAATCTGATATCTTTTAAATAACCAAAACAAGAAAAAATGAGGATACCAGATGCTGACCTATGATCTGACTGCCCGTGGCAGAAAAACCATGTATGAATACTTATATGAAGCGATGAAAGCTGACATCTTGAGCGGCCGGCTGACTGCCGGTGAGAAGCTTCCTTCGAAGCGGGCGTTTGCCGAGCACTTACAGGTCAGTGTCAAGACCGTGGAGAATACCTATGAACAGCTGCTGCTGGAGGGCTATATCCGGTCGGAGGAAAAGAGAGGGTATTTTGTCAACCGTCTGGAAGTGAAGAACGTCTCCGCCCCAGCCTATGCATCCTTTGTGACCCGTTTCCGGGAGGAAGAATATCTGGCGGATCTGACGGCCAACAATATTCAATATGATAAGTTCCCCTTTGCCACCTGGGCGAAGATCATGCGGCAGACCCTGACGGATTATGATACGTCTCTGCTTAAGACGGTTCCTTTTAACGGAGTGGAAAAACTAAGGGTGGCCATTGCAGAGCATTTGTATCGGTACCGTGGCATGCATGTGTCACCGGATCATATTATTGTGGGAGCGGGAACAGAATATCTCTACAGTCGTCTGCTACAGTTATTGGGCAAAAATGCAAAATTCGGTGTGGAAAATCCTGGGTATCGCAAGATTACGAAACTGTATGATGTGGGCGGTGTGACCTGGGATTATGTGGACATTGACGGTCAGGGAATGAAAGTGGAACAGTTGGATCAAAAGGGTATTACCGTGGCGCATGTATCGCCGGAACATCATTTTCCCATCGGACTGGTCATGCCTGTGGGAAGACGGCAGGAACTGCTTCGCTGGGCGGCGGAGGAACCGGAGCGCTATATCGTGGAGGACGATTTCGATTGTGAATTCCGCATGGTGGGAAAGCCGGTTCCCTCCATGCAGTCCATGGACCGCAACCACAGAGTTATTTACATCAACACTTTTTCCAAGACCATGGTGCCATCCCTGCGTATCGGCTATATGGTGCTGCCGGAGAAATTGATGGAACGCTATATTTCCACTATGAATTTTTATTCCTGCACGGTATCCGGTTTTGAGCAGTATGCCATGGCAGCGTTTCTGGAAAAAGGGTATTTTGAACGCCATATCCGGAGACTGCTCAACGATTACAGAGGGCAGCGGGAGCGGATCTGCCGGATGTTTCGGGAGTCACCTTTAAGTCAGATCAGCCAGATCTATCAGGATGATGCCGGGACTCATTTTCTGCTGCATGTGCGGACGGAACTTAGTGATGTGGAGATCAAGTGGGCGGCCAGACAGCGGGGAATTCTCGTGAACTGTCTGTCGGAATATTGCTTTGCGGATGCGCAGAAATATCGGGGGATTCTGGTCATTCACTATTCGGATATGGCGGATGAGATATTACAGAAGGTGATCGGGGCGCTGGAGGAGATATTTTGTAACTATTCAGAGCCATGAAAAACTGCGTTCTGCGAATGCTTGCATTCAGGCAGATAAGCAGTTTTATATGGCGAAGTAACCACATGAGCAAAAGGAAAGCTACGAAGTAGCGGTTTTGCGAATGGGGTTCTGAATAGTTACAATTTTTTGTAATTCATAATTTTTCCAAAATGCGGGAACACTGACAAAAAAGAATGCAGTGTTATCGCATGGAAGGAGAAATTATGAATCAGAGAGTGGGAAGAAGCAGTATCCGTCTGGCACAGCCGGTGTGTGTGATCGCCGGTGCCAGCATCGTGGGAAAAAAAGAAGGCGAAGGACCGTTAGGCACCCTGTTCGACATGGTGGGAGAGGATGATCTCTTCGGCTGTAAGACCTGGGAAGAGGCGGAAAGTAATCTCCAGAAGGACGCAGTCTACATGGTCATGGAAAAGGCCGGATGGAAAGCGGAGGATGTGTCGTATCTCTTCGCCGGTGATCTGTTGGGGCAGTGCATTGCCACTTCCTTCGGTATCTCCGCTTACAATATTCCTCTGTTTGGAGTCTACGGCGCCTGCTCTACCTGCGGGGAAGCACTGACACTGGGAGCTGTGATGGCAGCGGGAGGCTATGCGGAGCATGTGGTCTGTGTGACCTCCAGTCATTTTGCCAGTGCGGAGAAGGAGTTCCGTTTTCCGTTAGATTATGGGAGCCAGAGACCTCTGTCTGCCAGCTGGACGGTGACGGGAAGCGGAGCCTTTGCATTGGGACTAAATCAGAAGTGCAGAGCCCACATTACCGGCATGACTCCCGGAAGGATCGTTGATTACGGCCTGAAAGACTCCATGAACATGGGAGCATGCATGGCCCCGGCCGCTGCAGACACCGTTGCCCGTCACATGGAAGATTTTCATGTGACCCCGGAAGAATATGACCGGATCATCACCGGGGATCTGGGAAGCGTGGGACAGACGGTATTGATCGATCTTTTGCGGGAAAAGGGAATTGACATCGCCGACCGGCACATGGACTGCGGTATCGAGATTTTTGACGCAGAAGCCCAGGACACCCACGCCGGAGGCAGCGGCTGTGGATGCAGCGCTGTGACCCTGGCGGCATATATCCTGCCGAAGCTGGAATCCGGCGAGTGGAAAAAAGTCCTCTTTCTACCCACCGGCGCCCTGCTCAGTAAGACCAGTTTCAACGAAGGTAAAAGCGTGCCGGGGATCGCACATGCGGTAGTATTGGAGAGTCCGGCGGTGAAATAGGGAAAAGCAGCAGGTCAGAAATGAAACACACTCTTGCAAGCGCTGTAAGTTACTGGTAAAATAAACCTCAAACGGCGAAAACACATTATGCCGGGAATGGCTGGTGAGTCAAAATGCGCAGGATAGAATTTAAGATGGAGCGGCCGGGACTGTTGGAGGTCGGACAGAAGATCACAGTGACCGAGGGACTTCTGCCCAGTAACTATTATTATACGATAGACCCGTCTCTGGCCATGTCCCCCAATATTCCTTTTCGTTATCGGTTGAAGAATCGCGAAGGAGTTGTGGCGGATATCGTGGAGAATTCCAGAGGATTCTACGTGACGGCGGAATTTGATGAGCCGGAGGTAGATATGACGAAGTAAACGCTATGTGCATGCTGCATCGGATTTTGGATGTGCCGGGATCCGGAGGCATCCTCAGGGCGTAATTATAGGAAGAAGAGGAGAATATTATGTTACAGAAGATTTCAACAGACAAAGCACCCGCAGCAATCGGACCTTACTCTCAGGGCATTGTACTGGGCAATATCTTTTTCGCATCCGGACAGATCCCTATTGATCCCGCTACCGGAGAGATTCACGGAACTACCATCGAGGAACAGGCAGAGCAGGTAATGAAGAATATCGGCGAGCTGCTAAAGGCAGCAGGTACCGGCTACACCAGAGTAGCCAAGACCTCCTGCTTCCTGGCAGACATGGGCGATTTCGCAGCTTTCAATCAGGTCTATGCAAAGTACTTTACTGAGAATCCTGCCAGAAGCTGCGTTGCAGTCAAGACCCTTCCCAAGAACGTATTATGTGAAGTGGAAGTCATTGCGGAAGTATAAAGTGTAAGTAACCACCATGAGCAAATAGCATGATGTCGGGGTCAAAATCCCCACAGAGGCAGTTCTGCAAATGGGGCGCTACGAAGGTTATAAAGAAGAACAGGACGGAAGATCGTCGCTTACAGGCGGCGATTTTCTTGTGTAGAGACAGGAGAAACTTATGAAAAATAATATTACTCTGATCGGCATGCCGGGTTCGGGAAAAAGTACGGTAGGCGTGGTTCTGGCAAAGCGCCTGGGCAGACGTTTTGTGGATTCGGATCTGGTGATCCAGGAAAGACACGGTAAATTATTGCATGAACTCATCACGGAACACGGCGTGGAGGGCTTCTGGCAGATCGAGAGCAACGTAAATGCCTCTCTGAATCTGGAAAACAGCATCATTGCCACCGGCGGAAGCGCCTGCTACGAGCCGGAGGGCATGCAGCATCTGCGGGATATCAGCACCGTGGTATATTTGAAGCTTCCTTATGAGGAAGTGGAACAGCGGCTGGGAGATCTGAATGCCAGAGGTGTGACCCTGCAGCCCGGTCAGACATTGAGGGACCTGTACGAGGAGAGAACCCCTTTGTATGAAAAATATGCGGATCTGATCATAGACTGTAGCAGAAAAATGCTGCGGGATGTAGTGGCGGAGATTGCTGAGAGATATAAGAAACAGCCCTGACAAGATCACATAACCGTAAAGCAGCAAGGAACGAAAAATATAAGGAATGGAAAATACAACTATGGAAAATACGAGAACAAAAACTACGAGAAACAGCCTGATCCTGCTGTTAACGGCTGCCATCTGGGGCATGGCGTTCGTCTCCCAGAGCAAGGGCATGGACTATATGCATCCGTTCACCTTTAACGGTGTCCGTTCCCTGATCGGTGCCGCCAGCATTCTGGTGTATATTCTGATCAGCAGAAAGATTGCAGGGGACAAAGCTGCGCCCCTTGACTGGAAACTGAATGTGAAAGCAGGACTTTTGTGTGGCATTTTCCTAACGATCGCCAGTACCTTGCAGCAGTTCGGTATTAAATACACCAGTGTCGGTAAGGCGGGATTTATCACAACGCTATATATCATTTTTGTCCCCATGTTCGGTATCTTTCTGAAGAAAAAAGTGGCGCCGGTGGTCTGGGCGGCAGCAGTCATGGCAGCCGTGGGCATGTATCTGCTCTGCATGACCGAGTCCCTGCGTCTCGGAGCCGGAGATATCATGGTATTTTTATGTGCCATTGCATTTGCCATACAGATCATGACCGTTGACCATTATGCAGCAAGAATTGACGGAGCTGTGGTATCCTGTATCCAGTTCACGGTCTGTGGAGTGGTCTGCTGCATCGGAGCACTCATCTGGGGACAGCCCACCTTCGGTCAGTTGCAGGAAGGCCTGGGAGCCCTGTTATATGCCGGTGTTTTAAGCTGTGGTGTGGGTTATACCTTACAGATCGTAGGCCAGAAAGGACTGAATCCTACGGTGGCGGCACTGATCATGAGCCTGGAATCCGTCATTGCCACGATCTCCGGATGGATCGCCTATAAGATCGGATTTCTGACTACTGATCAGACACTGACAGCCAGGCAGATCGCAGGCTGCGTTATCGTATTTGCGGCGGTGATCCTGGTACAGCTTCCGCCGGAATGGTTTCGTTTTGGCAAAAAGAATGCATCAATAAAGAATGCATAATTTTAAGAAAAAGTGCAGAGACTGTCCTTAGACAGATAGTAAGGGGGAAATGCAGAGAATGGATTATATCAATGCTTTCTGGGTGGGCGGCCTGATCTGTGCTTTGGTGCAGATATTAATGGAAAAAACGAAGATGATGCCGGGACGCATCATGGTGCTTCTGGTGGTCACCGGTGCGGTGATCAGTGCCCTTGGCTGGTATGAACCGTTTCAGAATTATGCGGGAGCAGGAGCCAGTGTACCGTTATTGGGCTTTGGAAATGTATTAATGAAGGGCGTGAAAGAAGCGGTGCAGGAACAGGGATTTTTAGGACTTTTTGCCGGAGGATTCAAGGCTGGAGCCGTGGGAACCTCCGCAGCGCTGATCCTCGGTTATCTGGCGAGCCTGCTCAGCAAACCGAAGATGAAGGAGTGACCGTCAGGAACCGCTCCTACGAATGATTCGAAGAACTGGGGATACCCCGGAGAGCGGGATCAGAGTTCTTCGTAGGAGATCCCCTTCAGATCCAGATATTTTTTCAGTGCCTTGTCCCAGGCGGTGTCGGCACTTTTGTCCATGGTGAAGGTCTGGTAGGCGCACCCGGTGGTGAGAACGGTCTTTTCCCCATCGTAGCGGATATTTAATACCAGCGCCCGGATGACGCCCGGATCGACCTGCGCTTTTTCCAGCATGGAGGCTGCCTTATCGGGCCGCATATGAAGTACGAATTTAAAATACAAAGGAGTGTGTTTTCCCTTGATCAGGTCGAAGCACAGTCCTTTTATTTTGCTCCAGGACTGCAGCTCCCAGGGGATACAGTCTGCACTCCGTTCCTCTGCGGGATAGAAGTCCTTGTTGATATGCCCGTCGATCGTCACGGTGAGAGCCGTACTGACGGTGGCTTCTTCCAGCAGGAAAGGATCGAAAGTATCCGCTACCAGCAGGTGATTCATAAAATTTTTCATGGATGTAATCTGTAATGCGATCATGGGGACTCCTTATAGAACTAAAAAAACAGGACATAATGTTCAAGAAAATATTGGTTGAATTATAGCATGGAAAAAGTAGTGATTCAAGACAAAATAGAGGATGGGAAAGTAAAATGTTGTTAATATATTTTACTCCTTATATCTTATGATATCTTCAATAATGACACAGAGCTTTTTCTGATCGTCAATGGGCTGATTGATTATCAAATCATAACATTCTTTTGCATGCTGGTTATGAGAATTCATGGTGTGAATATTAAAAAATAATTCATCCATAGGATAATCCAATGCAATACATATTTTTTCCAAACTTTCAATAGTAATATTTTTTTCACCACGTTCTACCTGACCGATGTAAGTGGGATGCAAATCGGCTAGTTCGGCCAGATGCTCTTGGGTATATCCAACATCTAAGCGTTTGCGGCGTAGGCGTTCGCCTATATTTTCACATATATAACTCATCTTAATACCTCCACCTTGATACTATTAGTATAGTGATAAAGCATAAACAGACTATTGATATTATTGACATGAAAATGTATACTATAAATACGAAAATGAGTATTATAAATACTAAAGATATTGCTGAAAGATAAAAGGAGAAATACAATGGGAAAATGCGTGGAATGTGGCGGAAATATAAGTTATGTAACCAAAGATATTTTGAAATGTGAATATTGCGGTAAGTTGTATTCAGAGATAGATGGTAACCTGAAAAGTGCAAATCAGGCATCAATATATGAAACAGCAGTAATGAAATCACAAAGTACAAATCCGGAAACACTTGAGGAAGCAATAGAATTGTTCTCTATATTGGGAAGCTATAAAAATTCTGGCAGCCTGGAGTATCAATGCAGAAATCAAATCCACCAGAATAAAATTGCACAAGAAGAGAAAAAACTTGAGGAACGTAGACAGGCTGAATTGGCAGAAAAAGCTTATAAAGTACAAAAAGAAAAAGATGCGCAGATTAGAAAGGTAAAACTGATTGCAATAGCGACAATCATAGGATTTGTTGTAAGTGTTGGAACTATTATAGGAGTGTCCAAGCACAGCAAGAATGTAAAATATGAAAATGCTGTAAGTCTATATGAACAAGGGCATTACGAAGAAGCAATGGAAGCCTTTGAAAAGATGGGTGATTATAAAGATGCTAAAAGCCAGGTGGAAGGTATCAGAAATCAGATACAAGTTAGGGAAAATACATATGAGCAGGGAATAGCATATTACAATAGTGGTGCATATGCAGAGGCAATTCAGCAATTACAGGAAATTACTGATTATGAAGATACGGCAGACTATTTGGAACAAGCATCTTCAATATTATACCAACAGGCGCAGGATGCGGTGAACAATGGAGATTATAAGCTTGCACAGGAGAAGATTACTGCAATTCCGGAAGGATATAGTATCTCTACTCAGGCAAAGGCATTACAGGTAGAAATAGATCAAAAGGTTGCAGAACAGGAAAAAGAGGAAAATTATGCACAGGCTGTTAGTTACTACGATGATGGACAGTATGATTTGGCACAACAGATTTTTATAGGACTGAATGACTATAGTGATTCACAGAACTATCTTTCAGCTATTGGAAATTATTATTATGAACAGGCATCGGTATTATTTGAGCAGAAAGAATATGTTCAGTGCGGAGACATTCTCTCTAAAATTGATAGTAGTGAAAAATGGAATGAGTATACTAAAGCGAAAGAATTGTTTGATAAGGCAGCAAGTATTTATCAGGAAAGTATTGTTGCGGAAGCTAAGAATATATGTAGAAGTGATGGGTATTCGGCGATGGCTACATATGTCGATGGATTTCAATCAAGTTTATTATCATCAGAGAGAGCTGATGAATTGAAGGATGAGTGCACCATAGAGTCGATTTCGCTGGCGGATATATCACCATATTATATAGGACAGGAGGGACATATTGAGGATGAAAGAGGAGAAGAGGATACGTTAGGAAATATATATTCATACTGTTTGGAAAGCGCATCATGGGAAAACCCTTATTATGATACGAGTTGGATATATGATATTGGTGGAACATATAAGTATTTGACTGCAACAATTGCAGTTCAAAAGAGAGCAGGTTCTGCATATTATGGAGCGGTAAGAATCTATGGGGATGGTAAATTACTATATAGTGATGAAAAGGTTGAACGTAGTACTAAACCATATAATATTCAAATAGATATTTCAGGAGTTATGGATTTAAAAATAGATATTGACGGGGCTGGAGGCGTGGATGCTCGATATGGATATACTATGTTAGCAGATCCTATTTTGTCGGAATAAAGGATAAAGATTTTAAACTTATGAAAAAGGAGAGAATTTAGTATGGCACAAATAGCAGATGTAATAAAGTACGAAGGAGATAACACCACATTTATTTGGAAAAGTCCTTTAGAGGATTTTAACAGCATGACACAATTGATTGTTCATGAATCACAGGAAGCTATTTTCTTCATGAATGGACAGGCATTGGATCTGTTTGGTCCGGGCAGATATACGTTGGAGACGCAAAATGTTCCAAAACTTGGGAAATTTCTGAATCGTGTAACAGGAGATCAGACACCGTTTCACTGTGAGGTATATTTCATTAACAAAACGGAGCAAATGGCAATCAAGTGGGGAACTGATTCCAAGGTAGGCTATATGGATCCACAATATGGATTCCAGCTTTCTATAGGTGCTTGTGGTGAAATGGCATTGCAGGCATCTGATTCCAGAAAATTATTATTAAAACTGGTTGGAACAGAGAATTATCTGAGTCAGGCGCGATTGGTAGATTATTTCAGAGCTTTTTTAATGACAAGAGTAAAGTCGTACATAGCGCAGACCATGCGAACCCAAAAAATTAATATTTTTGAAGTAGATGAACATTTGTCTGAATTTTCAGAGGCTCTCAGAACATTATTGATTCCTGATTTTGAAGAATATGGTGTCTCATTAAAGAAATTTTTTGTGACGTCCGTGCTCAAGCCGGATGGAGAACCTCAATATGAGAAATTTAAAGAGCTACATTTCAGAGCGTATGCAGATATCAGAGATGCACAAATACAACAAAATGTTGAACTCATTAAAGCACAGACAAAAGCACAGCAGACAATAATAGAATCTCAAGGGATGGCAACAAAACGCACACAGGAAGGATATACATACCAACAGGAACGCGGCTTTGATGTCATGGGTGATGTCGCTCGAAATGAAGGCAGTGGTTCAGACCTGAGGAATGCTGCAATGGGAATTGGCATGGGATTTGGAGTTGGTGGAGCATTTGGAAGTGCCGCTAATAATATTGCTAATCAGACAATGGGTGGCCTAATGGAACCCGTTGGCGGAACAATAAACACGCCTGCATCATCTGTACAAAATGAGCCGGATATTCCGGGAATGATTCACTTAAAAGCTGATCAGGCAGAACAATCATCGGCTGTAAATCTTGAAAAAGAATCAAATATAGATAATGCAACCACTGAGACAGATGATTTGTCAAAGTTTAAGAAAAGACTGGAAAAGCTTAATTTGATGAAAGAAGCAGGATTGCTTACAGATGAGGAATTTACTGCTCAGAAAAACAGATTGTTGAGTGAATTGTAAAAGGAGATTATTACTATGAAATCAAAGTTTAAAATGTATGTTATTGTATGGGTTGCCGTGGTTGTACTTTTCAACGTAATTGTTTTTATTACGCCGAATGAGGTTGCGGGAATGAGCAAATTTGGCGGAGCCTTTTGGGTTGGATATGCATTTATCATGATACTTTTTCTTGCGCAGCTTGGAATTGGATGGTATGCGATTAAGGATGATCTGGCAAAGACGTTTTATAATATTCCACTGCTGCAGATTAGCTACAGCGCTATGGTTGTAATGCTGGTTGTGGGAGTTCTATGCATGGCAATTCCACAGTTCCCAATTTGGCTTGGAACTATAATATGCCTGTTGGTGGTAGTCTTTGGCGGAATCAGCGCAGCTTTGGCACAGACGGCATCTTCTGTAGTTAGTGATATCGATGTGAAAGTGAAAAACAAGACATTTTTTATTCGTTCCCTCACTGTAGACATTGAGTCATTATTAACACGAAGTGAACTGCCTGAGGTCAGAGACGAAGTAAATAAAGTGTATGAAGCAGTACGCTACTCAGATCCGATGTCAAATGAGGCTCTGTCGGGTGTAGAGTCACAGATTACATTAAAGGTAAGTGAACTTGCGGACGGAATTGAAAAAGCAGATATTGAACTTGTGAAAAAGATGGTTCGAGAAATTGTTATTTTATTAAATGACAGAAATAAAAAATGTAAGCTTTTGAAGTAGCTTACAAGTAAAAGAATCGTAGGAGAGGGATAAAAGCATATGATAGTGTACAAATGCAAAATGTGTGGAGGCAATCTGAATATTCAGGAAGGAGAAAAAACAGCGGTTTGTGAGTATTGCCGGACACAGCAGACTGTGCCGTCTACAGATGACGAGAAAAAGGCAAATCTTTTCAATCGGGCTAATCATTTTCGACGGAATAGTGAATTTGATAAAGCAAAGGAAATTTATGAACACATTTTGGATGAAGATAGCAATGATGCAGAAGTATATTGGTCTATTGTACTTTGTAAGTATGGAATAGAATATGTAGAAGACCCAGTGACAGGAGAGAGAAAACCTACGATCAATAGGGTGCAGCCGTTGTCCATTCTTCAGGATGCGGATTATAAGATGACCTTAGAGCATGCCGATTTTATACAGAAATCTCTTTACGAAAAGGAAGCAGTAGAAATAGATGAGATTCAAAAAGAGATATTAAACATTGCCAACAACGAATCCCCCTATGATATTTTTATTAGTTACAAGGAAAAGGCAATGGATGGTGGACGTACACAATCCTCTGTATTGGCACAGAATATTTATCAGATGCTGACAAAAGAGGGATATCGTGTATTCTTTTCCAGAATATCTTTGGAGGATAAATTGGGACAGAAATATGAGCCTTACATTTATTCGGCATTGAATTCAGCAAAAGTAATGTTGGTGGTTGGAACAGAAAAGGAGGAATTTAATGCACCTTGGGTAAAGAATGAGTGGGCACGCTTCCTGAATATGATGCAGGAGAATACACAAAAAGTATTGATACCCTGTTTTCGAAATATTGATCCGTATGATCTGCCGGATGAATTTCAGATGTTGCAGAGTCAGGATATGGCTAAGGTAGGGGCGGATCAGGACTTGTTGCATGGCATTGAAAAAATTATGAAAGCACAAGGAGAAAATAAAAATGTAGAACAAACGGTAACCACAGTTACAAATAGTCAGTCCCTACAGAGACTGTTACAAAATGCAGAAACATATATTAGATTGGGCAATTTTGAAGATGCACAAAAAGTGTATCAGAAGATAACAGAACTTTATCCAGAAGACTATCGTGGATGGATGGGACGAGTGAGAGCGACTACACATGATTTTTCGGAGAATGAGTGTGAAAAGTGCGAAATGGAAGAAATTAATAAATGGATTGGATATGTTAGAAAATTAACCTCGAAAGACAATTATGAAAAAGAGATGAAAGCATATTTGCCAGTTATGAGGAAAAATTCTAAAAGTAGAGTATATGAAGAAACAAATCGTGTAGATACAATTATTCATAAACATAATGAGAAGATAGCTAATATAAAAAAGGAACTTAATCAGGCCCAAAATGACATTCGGGCAGAAAAAATAAGAGTAGATCATAAAGTGGGGCAGTTAAATGATTCTATAAAGGATTGTCAAATGGACTACTTCGAATGTATAAAAACGACAAAGTCATTTGGACAATATTCCTATGTGGTGTTTTTTGGACTTTTGTGTGTGATTCTATTTATTGTAGGCATAAAAATATGTTCTTCATCAAATATAGGTGGCCTGGTGACTGTTGGCTTGAGTATTGTTTCAATGGGAGTGACATTTTATGAACATAAGAGGGTTAAATTAGATAAAAAGAATACAGGAGAAAAAGCAGAGGAAGATAAAGAATTAATAGAAAAAAATAATCAACAGATATCAATGTATCAAGAGGAATATAAGAGAAGAACTGAGCAATTATCAAAAAGAGCAGAGGAAATCGAAAAAAGAATTCAAGATGTAAAAGATAAAATAAAAGAATGTGAAGCATATAAAAATTTATCCGAGGATGTGCTATCAGAAGTTATATTTGCGCTTGATTGTGGAAAAATGGGAATATTGATGGAGATAAATCCTGAATTAAAAGAATATCGTCAGAAGATTTTTAATGGAGAGAATGTAGAGTATGATAATATACAAATGTAAAATGTGCGGTGGTAACCTGAATATTCAGCAAGGAGAAAAAACAGCGGTTTGTGAGTATTGCCGGACACAGCAGACTGTACCGTCCACAGATGATGAGAAAAGAGCAAATTTGTTTAATAGAGCAAATCATTATCGTCAAAATTGTGAGTTTGATAAGGCACTGGCTATTTATGAGCATATTTTAGATCAAGACAGTAATGATGCAGAAGCGTATTGGTCAATTGTTCTTTGCAGATACGGAATAGAGTACGTGGAAGATCCGGCAACTAAAGAGAGAAAACCTACAATCAATCGTATGCAGGCACAGTCGATCCTGCAGGATACTGACTATCAGATGGCATTGGAACATGCAGACTATACACAGAAAAACCTGTATGAGAAAGAAGCAGCGGAAATTGATCGAATTCAGAAAGAGATTCTGAGGATTGCCCAAAAGGAAGAACCGTATGATATTTTTATCAGCTATAAGGAAAAGGCTCCTAATGGAGAGAGAACGAAATCTTCTGTGCTGGCACAAGATGTGTATAATCATCTGACGAAGGAAGGCTATCGTGTATTTTTCTCCAGAATATCTTTAGAGGATAAATTAGGACAGAAATATGAACCTTATATATATTCGGCATTGAATTCGTCTAAGATAATGCTGGTAATTGGAACGGAAAGAGATGAATTTACGGCACCTTGGGTGAAAAATGAATGGAGCCGCTTCCTTACTATGATGAGAGAAAATTCAGAGAAGCTGCTTATTCCATGTTTTAGAGATATCACAATAGATGAATTGCCGGATGAATTTCAGATTTTACAGAGCCAGGATATGGGAAGGATTGGCTTTGAACAGGATTTGTTAAGAGGAATTGAAAAAGTAGTACGGCAGAAGAAAGAAGAGAGTACGATTTCAGGGAAAACTGTGTATGAAAATAATCAGTCCTTGGATAGATTATTGCAAAATGCAGAGACTTATATGAAACTTTGCAATTATAAAGAGGCTATAGAAGTATATAACAAAATCATCAAGCTTTATCCGGAAGATTACAGAGGCTGGTGGGGAATGATGATATCCAACAGTAATAATTTTATGGTACGAGAGTATGATTCTGGTTTTGAAGCAAGGATGAATGAATGGTTTTCATATTTTCGGCAGTTGGTATCAACGGAAGAATACGAAAAAGGGAAACAGCAGTATGAAGAATATAAGAAAACACTTTCAAAAGTACAAACAAGATATGAGATAGAAGAAGTGAAGAACATTATGGCTATGCATGAGAACACAATAGATGAATTGAAGAAAAAGAAAGATTCTATTGATCAAGACCGAATGAGAGAAAATGCAACGCATAATCGAGCACTTAAAGAAATAAATAGCAAAATAAGTGAAAAAAATTATAACATTAGTGATTGTAATGAAAAAATATTAAAGGAAAAAAGAAGTTGCACTATTTCTTGTGTTGCACTTGTGATTTTTCTTATAATAGGTATTTATTTGTGCTCATTGGGATCTGCTGCAATATGCCTGGGATTATTTGTTTTAACTTTTGACTTTGGTTCTGCAATTCCTATGATTATGGTAAAAAACAGAAATATTAATGATCTACAAGGTGAAAAAGAAAAAGCTTATCAAGCAATTAGTGAACAGGAGAAGACCGAACAGACTCTAAGAAGAAAACACGAAGCAGCGATGACAGTAAATATGGAATCGAGTATGGGCACTGAAAATAAGATTAAGGTACAACAGACTATAATCGAACAGTGCCAAAATTATATGAATAAAGAAAATGAAATTCAACAGTTTTTATTTGCGTGTGAGTGCAGAAAAGCTGGAATTACCAAAGAAATCGACAGTGAATTCGCAGATTTACGGAATAAGATACTGACTGATAATGCAACAAAGTAAATAAAGAATAGTATGAGTTGGAAAATTATAGGTGCATAACATGAGTATATGCTATTACGAATTGGCAGATAACAGATATTTAGGTATGAGTGTTTTTGAGATATCTTCATTTCCAGGCAGTATTTCAACAAACACAAATTTACAGGAAAATTGCGAAAAAATAGCAGATACATTTCAGCAAATATTGTCTGAAACACATAGAATGGTGAGTCAGAATGTCTGCATGGAATTGCTTTGGCTGACAGAGAAAACGGAAAATCAAATTTTTCGCTCTAAAATACGCATTTTTGGTGTACTGCGAAAGTTGGGATCGGACAAAGAAAGCATTGCATATATGCTGGAAAATATTGAGAGAAACTATGTCACAACTTTATCTGCTATGCAGTTCGGAATTCTAACAGAGGAAAGCGTAACTCAAGATTTGACGAATATGTTAGGTCAAGTGGATGACAGTTGCGTGTATTCCGTGGTTAAAAGTGAAAGATGTCTCGGTAATGCCAATTCAATATACCCATATTATTTTTGTGATGTGATTCCCGGACACAATATTTCTAATTTTAATTCATTGATTTCCGGATTAAGTCAACAGGAGAACTGCTGTGTAAGTTTCCAGCTGTTTCCAGTTGAAATGAAAACGGAAGAAATTGCAGTGATTAATGAGGTGGCTGGCGAATTAGGAAGAATTACGTCAGGGATGATGATTAACAGAGAACTCTATCGCGATTCTGCGGCGGGGGAACCATTAAAGGTATATAATTACTATAATGAACGTAGGAACGAACCTTATTTCCTCTATAATATTCTGGTATTTGGGGAGAGGGCCTGTTGTGCAAGTCTGGCAACAAAGGTAATCAGTCATTTACAGAGCGGAAAAGAGCAGATTGTCAAATGTGATCCGGTTTGTATAGATTTGACTTCTGAAAAAATTGATCTGGATAGGCAGTTCTCGTATTATGTTTGGAATGTAAATACGCGCCTGATGCATTATTATCGAAATAAAAAGATTCAGGCGGCAATTCCATTGGCACAAAGACTTTTTCGCCTTCCCTATATGATAACAGCGGAGGAGGCAGCAAGCTTTTATCGGTTGCCCTTGTATGAAAAGGCAATGACTGCCCTAAAAAGCAATCAACTATTGCAGACACAGGAACAATTTGCAAAGGATGTTGTAGACGAACGAAACATTCAGATAGGCCGATTGGTTACAAATGATTCTTCAAAAATTATGATAGGCTGTCCTGAAAAGTCATTTACCAAGCATGCATTAGTAGTGGGAACACCTGGTTCCGGAAAAACTACATTTTCGGTGAATTTGCTGTTACAGTTTGCAAGAAGGGGAATTCCTTTTTTGGCAATTGAACCTACAAAAACAGAGTATCGTGCGATGATTGATGCTTTGCCGAAACTACAGATTTTTACACCGGGCAATAATGCAGTTTGTCCTTTTGTAATTAATCCATTTATACCGCCGAAGGGAATCCGGATCGAACAGTATATTCCCAGTCTTGCGAGTGCATTCAAGGCAGCATTTTCTATGCCTTCGCCGTTGGATATGATTTTCCTAAAAGCAATCAGAACCTGCTATATGCAGTATGGATGGAAAGATTACAGTATAGCAGGAGATCCGGATGTCACACTGTTTGGTTTGCATGAATTTATTATCGTATTCAAGAAACTGTTTAAAAATACAAATTATAGTAAAGAGGTCAAGGGAAATTTAGAAAGTGCCGGATTACTGCGGTTGTCTAATTTGATAGAGCAAAACAGCAATATATATGATAGTATCAATACTGTGCCAATTGAGGATCTTTTAACGCAGCCTACGGTACTGGAATTGAATGCAATAGACAATGCGGAACAAAAATCTTTGATCATCGCATTACTTTTGATTAATATTTGTCTTTATACCAAGCATAATCATGTTGGTGATGGTGAATTAAAAAATGCGATATTAATAGATGAAGCGCATGTTCTGTTGGGAGGAGGCAGTGCGGATGCAGGAGAAGGAAGCCCGAATTCTCAGGCAACAACAGTGAAGGCCCTGCAGGATATGATTGCGGAGATTCGTTCTTATGGCACGAGTATCATTATTGCGGATCAGTCACCTACCAAAGTTAGCAGGGAAGTAGTTGCCAATACGGATATTAAGGTATCTTTCCGCTTAGTGCAGTCGATCGAAAAGGAATTGATAGCAGATAGCACGAATATGGGTGAAGAGGAAGAAAATCATTTATCTAAATTAAAACCGGGAGAGGCTTACATATATTATAGCAAACTTGATACACCGCAGTTGGTGATGACGGAGGATATCAGGGAAAAAGAAGGAATCCGTCTGAGTGTTCCCAATGAAGAAGTGGCAGAAAGAGCAACTTATTGGAAAGAGCATTTGGAATTGTTGAAGCCTTTTCAAGAGTGTAGTCAATGTAAATATTGTGCGGAGAGTTGTGATTTTAAGGTTCGTTCCAACGCAGATTATATTGCGAATGTTGCCTTGGAAAAATATCGGGCTTCTATTAGGGATGCTGCGGATATAAAGAAATTGATATATCATTTATCGAAACTCATGAAGGAAGAGTGGGATAAATATGTGGATATTGATGTAGAACGCTTGAAAATATGTACAAAGATAAAACTATATCGTAAGTGTGAGACAGAGTTTCCTTTTAGGTTTTCTGAAAAGGAAAAGCAGATTTTATTATATCGGGAACCAGAGAATTCAAAGGAAAATAAAGATGATTAAGAAAGGAAAGGTTCATGTGCGATTTTGATGGTGATTGCGGAGAAGATATGGATGTGGAATGTGATGCAGATGTAGACACAGGCATAGATGCCAGTGATCTTGGAGAGGACATTGACAGTACATTGGAGGACGATCTTGGAGCAGAAATAGATGATGACCTCGAAGATGATCTTGGAATGGAAGCTGATGGTAGTCTTGAAGTAGGTTTTGAAGAAGCTGACAGTTATTTTGAAACGGATATAGATACCGATTTTGATATGGATCTAAATACAGAAGCGGAAGGGGTGAATGACTTTGATGAGATTAGCAATTTGGAATTACCGGATGAATTACAGTTGGAGGGATTATCTGAGGATTCAATGATAGAGTCGGAAGTATCAGAAACTGTGGAAGAAACGGAGCCTGAGTTGAATGTTACAGAAGAAGTCCTGAATGAATATTTGGAAGAAACCGAAGATATAGATGCGCTGAATAACTTGAGGGACGCTGTAGAGAATGGAAGATTACAAGTAGATACAGAGGAACTACCGGAGGAAACAGAAGCATCAGAACCGGAAATGAGTATTCCAGAGGAAGTGTTGGATGAGTTTATCGAGGAGGCGGAAGACGTAGACACGTTGAGCAATCTTCGAGATGCTGTAGAGAGTGGAAGACTACAGGTGGATGCGGAGAAACTATCGGAAGAAAATGAAATATCTGAGCCGAATTTAAGCGTAACAGAGGAAATATTGGATGAATTTGTTGAAGAAACCGAAGATGTAGATGCATTGAACAATCTTCGGGATGCTGTGGAGAATGGGAGACTTGAAGTAGAAACTCAAGAAGCAGAAGAGGACTTTTCCGAGGAACTGGAGGAAGAAGAGGATATTCCCGAGGAACTGGAGGAAGAAGAGGATATTTCCGAGGAACTGGAGAAAGAAGAGGATATTCCCGAGGAACTGGAGGAAGAAGAGGAATCTCCTGAAGAACTAAAAATAGAAGATATTATGCGCAACGTTTTGGAAGAAAATGTTACGGAACAGAAACTTCCATCCGCCAGACGTGTAGAATGGTCAGAAGAAGGAACACCGGGAGAAAGCAGTTGTCGCCTTAGAGAAGACGCTGAGCTGAAAATTCATGATAAAGCATCTAACTCAGATATTACATATACAGGTAAAGAATTTGCAGAACACATGAAAGAAGTGTATGGAACAGATATTGTGAATTATAGTCACAGAGAACCGGATTTTACGCCCTTTGAACATGAATTTACAAATGAGAAAATAAATGAACTCATGCAACGGAAATATGGATTGGAATGGGAAAATTCAGAGGGAACATCAGAAGGGCATGTTCAACTGGAACATATGGATACCAAACGCAATGGAGGAACATTTTCACAAGCAAGTAATATTATTGCAGAGAGATTGGGAATATCCAGAGAAGATGTGGACGATTATATGAAATTCAACAATCTCACATGGCATGAATGCGGTGACAGACATACCGTCAGGGCAATTCCAAGTGAAATTAATCAGGTCTTTGGACACACAGGAGGAATTGGATTACAGCAGGATGTGGAAGCCTTGGCTGAAAGTATAAATAGAGTGACGGGAGACCATATTACCTTAGAGAAAGGCTTTTTAAATGGCAAAATTGAAAATCTGGGAGAAGCCATTCAAGGAATGCATGAGAGAAATAGGGTGATAAAAAAAGAACTCTTTAAGTAAAAAAAGAAATATTTCGTTTCCTCTTTACGCTGGAGAACTTACGTGCTATTATATGTAGTATGAAAAACTACATACAATGGTTTTGCGTATAACAAAATGAATAGTAAATTATGTAAATAGTAAGACTATGATCATTATGATATTAAAATGAAAAAGTGGAGACGGTGTTATGAGTTATAAAATTGTAGTAGACAGCTGTTGTGAATTGCCGGAAGAATATTTGCAGGATCCCCGGTTCGAGATCGTGCCTTTGGGACTGGAAGTGGGAGATTACCAAATTCAGGATGATGAGAATTTTGATCAGGCGGAATTCCTGAAAAAGGTGGCAGAGTGTCCGAAATGTCCCAAGTCGGCATGCCCTTCCCCAGAGCGTTTCAGGGAAGCCTACCACACAGAAGCAGAGCATGTGTATGTGATCACTTTATCCTCCCACCTCAGCGGAAGCTACAACAGTGCGGTGCTTGGTATGAATCTGTATCGGGAAAAATACGGGAAGAAGCAGATCCACGTCATCGATTCCGAGTCCGCCAGCTGTGGTGAGACCCAGATCGTGAAGAAACTGGTAGAACTGGAAGAGCAGGGCCTTTCCTTTGAAGAGATCGTGAAGCAGATCGAAGAGTTCCGCAGCAATGTGCATACCTATTTTGTACTGGATAATCTGGAGACGCTGCGCAAGAACGGCAGACTGACCGGTGTGAAAGCACTGGTGGCATCCACACTGAACATCAAGCCGATCATGGCCGGAGACAAGGGCAGTATCGTGCAGAGAGGCCAGAGCGTCGGCATGAAGAAAGCACTCCGAAGAATGGCGGAGATCGTTCTGGAAGAGGCAGGGGATACGAAGGAACGTTTCCTGATGATCACCCACTGCAATGCTCCTGACCGCGCCGAGACCATGAAGAAGCTTCTTATGGAAAAGGCAGAGTTCAAAGGATGCCTGATCATGGACACCCGCGGTGTCAGCAGCATGTACGCCAACGATGGCGGCGTGATCGTGACGGTGTAAAAAGATTAATATCATAGGCAATATAGCTCCGGCGGATTAGCCTGTCATTTTTTGTTTCTGACAGCCTGTTCCGCCTGGGCTATTTTTTTCATAAAAAGCAAATATAGAGGGCATTTTATGAAAAACAGAATTTGAGAGAGCGGTGCCATGAATCTGGCAAAATAAGAAATTGAAATGTAAGGGCTTACATACACGCCAGACAAACATCCTCATGCATATTCCACAAAAAGATAGATAAAAAATTAACTTTCCTAAAAACTATTGATAGTTTTTATTATTTAAGATACAATTGCACATATACAAAAATCAGTAGCCGACAAGAAACGGCTATTTTTTAAAAAATAAAATGTAAGCACTTACACGGCGCAACAGGCAGCCAGCTCAGGTGGCCAATGCCATAGTACGTGTCAGTAAAACACCGCGCCTGCAGACGGAGAGCAGCACGCCATAGCCGTTGCCGGCAGCGCCCGTGGCGCAGGGCATAAAAGTAACGCAGGCATCAGCCCGCAGAATGGAGAAGATTATGAGCCGATTGAAGATAGCTACCCCGAATAAAGCACAGCTTACGGTGGAACGCCTGTACAAAGATCTGGAGAGAAGAATTATCGCCAGCCCGCCCGGATTATGTCCGGTGGACCTGCAGCTTTCTTTTCTGAAAATGTGTCATGCCCAGACCTGTGGTAAATGTGTGCCCTGCCGTGTGGGACTGGGGCAGTTGCAGAACCTGATGGAGGATGTATTGGCAGGCAAAGCCACCCTGAAGACACTGGATCTGATCCGGGATACCGCTTCCGACATTGTGGACTCCGCTGACTGTGCCATCGGTTACGAGGCGGCCCATATGGTACTGGCCGGACTGGAAGGCTTCCGTGAGGATTATGTCTATCACATTGAACATGGGGGAAAATGTTCCTGCCATATTACCCAGCCGGTTCCCTGTGTGGCGCTGTGCCCCGCAGGTGTGGATATCCCCGGTTACATAGCACTGGTGAAGGAAGAGCGTTATGCAGATGCCGTAAAGCTGATCCGTAAGGACAATCCTTTCCCCACCGCCTGTGCCCTGATCTGTGAGCATCCCTGTGAGGCAAGATGCCGCCGCAACATGATCGATAGTGCCATCAATATCCGCGGCCTGAAGCGTATGGCAGTGGACAATGCCAGAGCCAACACGGTTCCCGTGCCTGAGAAAGCGGAGAGCACCGGTAAAAAAGTAGCAATCATCGGCGGAGGCCCCGGCGGACTGTCTGCGGCATATTATCTGGAGCTGATGGGACACCATGCCGTGGTATTTGAGGAAAAGAGCAAGCTGGGCGGTATGCTGCGCTACGGAATTCCCAACTATCGTTTCCCAAGAGAACGCTTACAGGAGGACATTGACACTATTCTGTCCACCGGAGTGGAAGTGAAATTGAACACCAGAGTCGGCAACGGCGAAGGTGAGATTTCTTATAATAAGCTGCACGAAGAATACGATGCAGTCTATATTGCCATCGGTGCCCATACGGATAAAAAGATCGGTATCGAGGGAGAGGATGCCAACGGTGTCATGTCTGCAGTGGAAATGCTGCGCCGCATCGGTGACGATGACATGCCGGACTTCAAGGACAAGACCGTAGTCGTAGTCGGCGGCGGTAACGTAGCCATGGACTGTACCCGTTCCGCCATTCGTCTGGGCGCGAAAAAGGTGGGAATTGCCTACCGCAGAAGACAGACCGATATGACGGCGCTTCCTGAAGAAGTGGAAGGCGCCATCGCAGAGGGCGCAGAGCTTTACAGCCTGAAAGCACCTCACAAGATCGAAGCCGACGAGAACGGCAATGTGACGGCTCTGTGGGTAGAACCTCAGATCATCGGCCCCATCGATGCCTGGGGACGAGCCCGTCCGATCCAGGCGGATGTGCCTCTCCTTCGAATCCCCTGTGATATCGTCGTGGTGGCCATCGGTCAGGGTATCGAGACCCGTCATTTCGAGGAGGCGGGTCTCTCCGTAAAACGAGGCACCATTACTGCCATGAGTGACAGTGAAGTCAAGGATGTCCACGGTGTATTTGCCGGTGGTGACTGTGTGACCGGTCCGGCTACCGTCATCCGTGCCATTGCCGCCGGAAAAGTAGCTGCAGCCAATATCGATGAATATCTGGGTTACCACCATGTAGTACCCTGTGATGTGGAGATCCCGCCGGTATCCTACGAGGACAAGGAACCCTGCGGACGGATCCAGCTGAGTGAAAAGGAAGCCGGAGAGCGCAAGACGAATTTCGATGCATTTGAATGCGGCATGACGAAGCAGGAAGCCTGCCAGGAAGCGGGCAGATGTTTACGCTGCGATAAATACGGCTACGGAAGCTTAAAGGGCGGCCGAGCTGCCATCTGGTAAAAAGAGGAGCAAACAATGGGCGAGAAAATGATAAACCTTACAATAGACGGCGTGCAGCTGCAGGTCCCGGAGGGAACCAGCGTCATGAGCGCGGCAGCAGGCGTGGGAATCGAAGTACCGCATCTGTGCTTTTTAAAAGACATCAATGAGATCAGTGCCTGCAAGGTCTGCGTGGTGGAAGTGCAGGGAAAAAGCAAGCTGATCACAGCCTGCAACAGTCCGGTGGAAGAGGGAATGGTAGTGTATACCAATTCTCCGAAGGTACGCCGTGTGCGCAAGACAAATGTGGAACTGATCCTGTCCCAGCATGATTGTCACTGTGCCACCTGTGTCAGAAGCCGTAACTGTAATTTACAGCAGATTTCCAACGATCTGGGAATTCTGGAAGTACCTTTTACCGAGGAGGTTCCCGAGACACCCTGGGATCATTCTTTCCCTCTGATCCGGGATTCCAGAAAATGTATTAAATGTATGCGCTGTGTACAGATCTGCGATAAAGTCCAGGCCATGCATGTCTGGGATGTACAGAACACCGGATCCCGTACCACAGTAGATGTGGCGGATAATAAGACCATCGATTGCTCCGACTGTACACTATGTGGACAGTGTATTACCCATTGTCCTACCGGAGCATTGCGGGAACGGGACGATACATACAAGGCTTTCGAGGCACTGGCGGATCCCGAGAAGGTCACAGTAGTCCAGGTGGCACCGGCGGTAAGAACCGCATGGGGCGAGGAACTGGGACTGAATGCGGAGGAAGCTTCTGAGGGCAAAATGGTGGCAGCGCTGAAGCGCATCGGTTTTGACTATGTATTTGATACCAACTTCGCAGCGGATCTGACGATTATGGAAGAGGGAAACGAACTGCTGGAGCGGCTGGGCAATTCCCGGAAATACGCATGGCCCATGTTTACCTCCTGCTGTCCCGGCTGGGTAAGCTTCGTGTCCAAGAAGTATCCGGAGTATCTGCGGAATTTGTCCACGGCAAAATCCCCCCAGCAGATGTTCGGTGCCATGGCGAAGACTTATTTTGCACAGAAGAAAGGGATTGATCCCAATAATATCTGCTGTATCTCCATCATGCCCTGCGTATCCAAGAAGAGAGAGGCTTCTCTTTCTTATATGAAGAGCGCCGGAGCCGGACAGGATGTGGATATTGTACTGACCACAAGAGAATTCGTGCGGATGATCCGTGCCGAGCATATCAATACCCGGTTCTTAAAGGAGCAGGCTTTTGATTCTCCTCTGGGAGAAAGCACCGGTGCCGGAGTGATCTTCGGCGTCACCGGCGGTGTCATGGAGGCAGCACTTCGTACCGCATATGCAGTAGTGGAAGGCAAGAATCCGGAAGCAGATGCTTTCCGGGCAGTCCGGGGAAGAGACGGCAGAAGAGAAGCAGACTTCACACTGGGAGATCAGACCTTACATACCTGTACTGTCAGCGGACTGGCCAATGCGGAGAAGCTGATGGAGGACATTAAGGCAGGAAGGGTATCCTATGATTTCGTGGAAGTCATGGCATGCCCCGGTGGTTGTGTCGGAGGCGGCGGACAGCCCATCCACGACGGATGCGAATTCGCGGAGCAGCGCGGAGGCACCCTGTACCGTTTGGACAGTGAGAGAAAGCTTCGCTTCTCCCATGAGAACCCCGAGGTACAGAAGGCCTACGAAGAGTTCCTGGGCAAGCCCCTCAGCCGCACCGCCCATAAGCTTTTGCATTCCGAACACGTGAACGAACTGTACTTTGAAACACATAACTACTTGTAATACCAGGTGACCGATTCAGCCGCAGGGCATGCTTGCATGCGCCTGCGGCTGAATCAGGGAACCGCCCAAACATGAGGAAGAAGCGATTTGCGAAGCAAATCAGCGGAATCCGAATGTTTGCAGAATTGCGAAAGCTGCACGGCAGCGGAGCAATTCGTGGGTATTACAATGTATGGGCATACCTGCATGCGCCTGCGGCGGAATCCGAATGTTTGCAAGACCCTATTGACATTTTTTCACACAGGGTCTATACTGTGTATAGTTTAAAGATGATTACTAGAGTAAGAGTGGACGCGCGCCACTCTTTCTTGTTGTTGTAACGACAGCTCATATCAGTAAAGGAGGGCCTACATGTCCAAACGAGAGGACTACGAAAACAGAACCGAAGAACTGCTGACGCCCATCGCAGAAGTAAGTCAGGTGGAGATCTACGATGTGGAGTATGTAAAAGAAGGCAGTGACTACTATCTGAGAGCTTACATCGACAAGCCGGAAGGTGTGAACATTCTGGATTGCGAGAATGTCAGCAGAGCATTATCCGAAGCTCTGGACAAGGCTGATTTCATTCCGGATGCTTACATTCTGGAAGTCAGCAGCCCGGGACTGGGTAGAACGCTGAAAAAGGATAAGCATTTGCAGAAGAGCATCGGTGAAGAAGTAGAGATCAAGCTGTTCAAGCCCATTGACAAATGCAAAGAGTTTTCTGGCATTCTGGAGAGCTTCAATGCAGATAACATTACGATCACGGAAGACGGCAGCCCGAGAACTTTTGCCAGAGCAGACATTGCCCTGATCCGTCTTGCATTAGATTTTTGATACTATTCAGAGCCAAAGGGCGAAGGAATAGTTATAGCTTGTAGAATAAGAAGAAACCATACACTAAGAAAAGGCGAAAGCCGGAATGGAGGAAATGATGAATAAGGAATTAATGGAGGCACTGGACGTTCTGGAGAAGGAGAAGGAGATCAGCAAGGAGACCTTGTTTGAAGCCATCGAGAACTCCCTGATGACAGCCTGCAAGAACCATTTTGGAAAGGCTGACAATGTCCATGTGGAGATTAATAGAGAGACCTGCGATTTTCTGGTATATGCTGAGAAGGAAGTCGTTCCCACGAAGGATGATGTGGAGGATGACTGCCTGCAGATTGCTCTGGAGGATGCACAGGAGATTTCCAAGAGAGCACAGGTGGGCGACATGATCCATGTGGAGATCAAGTCCAAGGAGTTCGGCCGTATCGCTACCCAGAATGCCAAGAACGTGATCTTACAGAAGATCCGTGAGGAAGAGAGAAGCGTGATCTACAACCAGTACTACGAGAAGGAAAAGGATGTTGTGACCGGCGTAGTACAGCGTTATGTAGGCAAGAACATCAGCATCAATCTGGGTAAGGCAGATGCCATGCTGACCGAGAACGAGCAGGTAAAGGGCGAAGTATTCAAGCCCACCGAGCGTATCAAGGTTTACATTGTGGAAGTAAAGAACACCCCGAAGGGACCCCGCATCAATGTCAGCCGTACCCATCCGGAACTGGTAAAGAGACTGTTCGAGTCCGAAGTTACCGAGATCAAGGACGGTACCGTGGAGATCAAGAGCATTGCCAGAGAGGCAGGAAGCCGTACCAAGATCGCTGTATGGAGCAATAACCCCAATGTAGATGCTGTCGGCGCCTGTGTAGGTATGAATGGTGCCCGCGTCAATGCTATCGTGGAAGAGCTGCGCGGTGAGAAGATCGATATCGTGAACTGGGATGAGAACCCCGGTAACCTGATTCAGAATGCACTTTCTCCTGCCAAGATCGTAGCAGTATTTGCAGATCCCGATGAGAAGACCGCAAAGGTAGTCGTACCCGATTATCAGTTGTCTCTGGCTATCGGTAAGGAAGGTCAGAACGCAAGACTGGCAGCAAGACTGACCGGCTACAAGATCGACATCAAGTCCGAGACTCAGGCCAAGGATGCTCCCGGCTTCCGTTATGAGGACTATGTGGATGATTACGAAGATGATACCGTAGACGATTTTGATGGAGAGCAGGAATAATCAATGGCAAAAAAGATTCCACTGAGGCAGTGCGTAGGCTGCGGAGAAATGAAAGGCAAAAAAGAAATGCTGCGTGTCCTGAAAACACCGGAAGATGAGATATGTCTGGATGCAACCGGCAAAAAAAACGGACGTGGTGCATATATATGCAGACAGAAGGAATGTCTGCAGAAAGCCCGGAAGAATAAAGGATTAGAACGTTCTTTCAAGATGAGTATTTCTCCTGAGGTATATGATACACTGGAAAAGGAGTTTGATCAGCTTGAAACAGAATAAGATTTATTCCCTTTTGGGACTTGCGATGAGGGGGCGTAACCTGGTAAGCGGTGAATTCCAGACGGAGGACGCTGTGAAAAAAGGTTCTGCCATGTTGGTGATCGTTGCAGAGGATGCATCGGCCAATACGAAAAAGTTGTTTCACGACAAATGTTCCTATTATGAAGTCCCGGTATATGAATATGGCACGAAGGAAGAACTCGGCTGGGCCATCGGCCGGGATCTGAGATCTTCGGTAGGTGTGTGTGATGCGGGACTGGCAGATGCACTCATCAAGCAATTGGAAGCGAATTTGCCCGGTTAGGCAGAATGGAGGAAAGCATGGCGAAAATCAAAGTACATGAACTCGCAAAAGAATTGGAACTACAGAGTAAGGATATATTAAGTTTTTTACAGGAAAAAGGAATTGAGGCAAAGGCAGCACAGAGCTCGCTGGAAGAGGATGCGGCAGCACTGGTACGCAACAGCCTCGGAAAGAAAAAAGCAGCTGCACCCGCAGCACAGAAAGCTCCGGTAAATACCGAAAACGCAAAGCCTGCTGAGGAAAAGGCTCAGGCACCCGCAAGGGAAGCAAAGGCTCAGGAAACGAAAGTTTCCGAGGAGACCAAATCTACTGAGGAGACGAAAAAGAAGAAAAAGATTATTTTCGTTAGCAACCCTCAGAATTCCAAGATGCCCGGACAGCGTCAGGGTGGTCAGAGTGGACAGAGTGGACAGGGACAGAGAAATGCAGGCGGACAGCGTCCGAATCAGGGCGGCAGATACCAGAACAATGGTTACCAGAATAATTCCTACGGCAACCGTGTTCAGGCACAGGCTCCCGTACGTCCCATCAAGCCGCTGACCCCTCCGTCTCCCACTCCAAGCGTGGCAATGGTACCCGGCAACCGTGGACAGCAGCCTGCGAAAAAGCCTCAGACACAGGCACCGGTAAAGGAGCAGGCAGTACAGAATACTGCAGCCGCACAGGCACCTCAGGCAGCACAGCCTGCACAGAATGTGGCACAGACCAGACCGGCAGACAGACCTCAGAACGGTAACCGTGACAACCGCGATAACCGTCAGGGCGGTTACGGTCAGAATAATCGTGACAACCGTGGACAGAACGAGCGTGGCCAGGGCGGTTACAACCGTGACAACAGAGACGGCAATCGTGACAATCGTCAGGGTGGCTACGGACAGGGTAACCGTCAGGGCGGACAGAATGGTAACAGAGGAGGTATGGGCAATGGCAGACCTCAGGGAGGCGGATTTAACAGACAGGGTCGTCCGGGTATGGAAGGCGGTCAGGGTGATCGCCGCGGTAACGGCAATGGTGAGCGCAGTTACGGCAATAACGGCCGCGACCAAAGAGGCAATGGCGGATCGGGTAATCGATTCGGAGATAACAGACAGAATAAGGGCTTCGCTCCGGAACCTGCAGGCAAGGATCTTGAGAAGAAGCGCGAAGATGAAAAGAGACGTTTCAGCCAGGAGAAGGACAACAAGCGTTCCAAGAAGGATCATATCTACGAGGACGAGGACGCGCTGAAGAACAAGCCCGGACGTTTCATCAAGCCGGAAAAGAAGAAGGAAGAGGTACAGGAAGAGCAGATCAAGGTGATCGTGCTGCCGGAATCCATTACCATCAAAGAACTGGCTGAGAAGATGAAGTTACAGCCCGCAGCCATCATCAAGAAGCTGTTCCTGGAAGGTAAGATTGTAACCGTGAACCAGGAGATCTCCTATGAAGATGCAGAGAACATTGCCATGGAATATGACATTCTCTGTGAAAAAGAGGTCAAGGTAGATGTCATCGAAGAACTGTTGAAGGAAGATGAAGAGGACGAGGCAGATCTGGTGGAGAGACCTCCCGTAATCTGTGTTATGGGTCACGTTGACCATGGTAAGACTTCCCTGTTAGACGCTATCCGTAAGACCAACGTAACCGATCGTGAGGCAGGTGGTATCACCCAGCACATCGGTGCTTATACTGTAAATGTGGGAGACCGTAAGATCACCTTCTTAGATACTCCCGGACACGAAGCATTTACCGCCATGCGTATGCGTGGTGCCAATGCGACCGATATTGCTATCCTGGTAGTAGCAGCGGACGACGGCGTAATGCCCCAGACCGTAGAGGCAATCAACCATGCAAAGGCAGCAGGTGTGGAGATCATCGTAGCAGTGAACAAGATCGATAAGCCCTCAGCCAACATTGACCGTGTAAAACAGGAGCTGGCAGAGTACGAGCTGATCCCCGAGGATTGGGGCGGAAGTACCGTATTTGCACCGGTATCTGCGAAGAGCGGAGAAGGTATCGACCAGTTGCTTGACATGATCCTGCTGACCGCAGATATCATGGAACTCAAGGCCAACCCCAAGAGAAAAGCAAGAGGTCTGGTCATCGAGGCAGAGCTGGATAAGGGACGCGGTCCCGTGGCTACCGTACTGGTACAGAAAGGTACCCTGCATGTGGGAGATTTCATTTCCGCAGGCGTGGCACACGGTAAGGTAAGAGCCATGATCGATGATAAGGGACGCAGAGTAAAAGAAGCAGGACCGTCTACCCCTGTAGAAATCCTGGGCCTGTCCGATGTTCCCAGTGCAGGTGAAGTATTCTTGGCACATGATAATGATAAGACAGCAAAATCCTATGCGGAGACCTATCTGGCACAGAACAAGGAAAAGATGCTGGAAGAGACCAAGGGCAGAATGTCCCTGGATGATCTGTTCAGCCAGATTCAGGAGGGTAATCTGAAGGAACTGAACCTGATCGTCAAGGCTGACGTACAGGGTAGTGTCGAGGCTGTAAAACAGTCCCTGATGAAGCTGTCCAACGAAGAAGTAGTAGTTAAATGTATCCACGGCGGCGTAGGTGCCATCAATGAGTCCGACGTATCTTTGGCAAGTGCGTCCAACGCAATCATCATCGGATTCAACGTTCGTCCCGATGCGACTGCCAAGGCAACCGCAGAGAGAGAGGGCGTGGATGTACGTCTGTACAAGGTCATCTACCAGGCTATCGAGGATGTGGAAGCTGCCATGAAGGGTATGCTGGATCCCGTATACGAGGAGAAGGTTATCGGTCATGCAGAGGTTCGTCAGATCTTCAAGGCATCCGCTATCGGTAACATCGCAGGTTCCTATGTTCTGGACGGTGTGTTCCAGAGAGGCTGTAAGGTTCGTATCACCCGTGAGGGCGAGCAGATCTTCGAAGGCAACCTGGCTTCCTTGAAGAGATTCAAGGATGATGTGAAGGAAGTTAAGGCCGGATATGAGTGTGGTCTCGTATTCGAAGGCTTTGACAAGATGCAGGAGCTGGATATCGTAGAAGCATATATCATGGTGGAAGTACCACGGTAGGTTACTAGAACGCATCCGTTCGCAGATGCATTCCGCTTACCCACGCTCGCGCTCTGCAAAAAACGTAGCGGACACTAAGAATCTTCCTGCGCTTTGCTTGCAAGATTCAAGTGCCGACGTTTTTCAACGGGGTTACGCGAAACGCATTCTGTTCGCGGATGCTCGCCAAGACGTCTACGATACCCGCAGGAAAGAATTAAGAAGGAATAAGAATGAGAAAGAATAGTGTGAAAAATACCCGTATCAACGGGGAAGTACAGCGCGTTCTGGCAGAGATCATCCGGGGCGGTCTCAAGGACCCCCGGATCAGTCCCTGGACCAGTGTGGTCGCTGTGGAAGTGGCACCGGATCTGAAGAGCTGTAAGGCATGGATCAGCGTGCTGGGAGACGAGGAAGTCAGAAAGTCTACCCTGCAGGGACTGAAGAGCGCCGAAGGCTTTATCCGCAGAGAACTGGCTCGTACCATCAATCTGCGTAATACTCCGGATATCACTTTTGTGATGGATCAGTCCATTGAATACGGTGTCAATATGTCCCACAAGATCGATGAGGTCATTGCAGCGGATGAACAGGCACAGAAGCCGGAAAATGAAGTGGTGGAAGATACGGAAGAAACAGAGGAAGGTGACGAGTAATGGATTTGCGTGAAGAATGTCTGAGTGCGAAAAAGATCGGCATCAGCGGACATATTCGTCCGGATGGAGACTGTGTGGGTGTATGTCTTTCCTTACAGATGTATCTGCGTAAACTCCTTCCCGAAGCGGAAGTTACCGTATATCTGCAGAAGCCGTCCGAAGAGTTTTCCTATCTGAAGGGATACGATGAGATTCAGACCGAATGTCCCGTGCAGGAGCCTTTTGATGTGTATTTTGCGCTGGATTGCAGTGGGGATCGTCTGGGAGATGCGGAGATGTATTTCCAGAATGCGAAAAAGAAGATCAACATTGATCATCACATCAGCAATTCCGGTTGCGGTGATGTGAATCTGGTCCGTCCGGAAGTGGGAAGTGCCTGTGAGGTGCTGTATCACATTATGGATGCGGAACTTATTGACAAGGATATTGCGGAAGCGCTGTATACCGGCATCATCCATGATACCGGTGTATTCCAGTATTCCAATACGACACCGGAGACGCTGCAGGCGGCAGCGTTTCTGATCTCCTTCGGATTCAATTTCCCGAAGCTGATCGAGGAAAGCTTTTACCAGAAGACCTATCTGCAGACCCAGATCATGGGCAGAGCTCTGATGGAGAGCATTCGTTTCATGGACGGACGCTGCATCGTGAGCATGGTGGACCGCAAGACCATGGAATTCTACAATGCGGTACCGGGAGATCTGGACGGCATTGTGAACCAGTTGCGCAATATCAAGGGCGTGGACTGTGCGATTTTCATGTATGAGACCAATGTACTGGAGTACAAGGTCAGCATGCGTTCCAATGAGAAAGTAGATGTGGCGAAGGTGGCATCTTTCTTCGGAGGCGGCGGACATGTACGTGCCGCAGGCTGCACTATGAAGGGAACCTTCCATGATTGTGTCAACAATTTGTCACTGCACATCGACAAACAACTGCGGGGAGAACAGGGTTAATGGACGGCATCATCAATGTATATAAGGAAGCGGGCTTTACCTCCCATGATGTGGTAGCCAAGCTTCGCGGGATCTGCCGGCAGAAAAAGATAGGGCACACAGGTACACTGGATCCACAGGCTACCGGTGTGCTTCCTGTATGTCTGGGGAATGCTACCAGAGCATGTGAAATGCTGACGGACAGGACCAAGGAATATGTGGCAGAACTTCTGCTGGGACAGATCACAGATACCCAGGATATCACGGGAACCGTTTTGGAAGAGCGGGAAGTGGCGGTGAGTGAAGCACAGGTACGTGAAGTGATCGCCGGTTTTGTCGGCGGCTATGACCAGATCCCACCCATGTATTCTGCACTGAAGGTCAATGGGAAAAAGCTCTATGAGCTGGCCAGAGCGGGCAAAGAAGTGGAACGGCAGGCAAGACATGTGGATCTGCCGGCGATTGAGATTCTGGAAATAAAGTTTCCCGTGGTAAAATTCCGCGTGGAATGTTCCAAGGGAACCTATATCCGCAGTCTCTGTGCCGATATTGGGGAAAAACTGTGCTGCGGCGGCACCATGCAGAGCCTCGTTCGTACCAGAGTCGGGGAATTCCAGCTGGCAGATGCCCTGACACTTGCACAGCTGCAGGAACTTCGGGACACGGAGAGGCTGGAGGAAGCACTGCTTCCCACAGACCGTATTTTTTCGGATTTTCCCATGTTGCATGTGGAGGAAAAGTGGCGGAAACTGATCGATAACGGGAATGCTTTTTATCCGGGACAGACTGTGGAACAGACCACACATCCGGCAGGAGAGTGGGTGCGCATCTACAGAGAGGATGACAGCTTCGTGGGCATTTATGCGTATGATGAAACGAAGGAATGGTACAAGCCCGTGAAGATCTTCCCAAGTAATACAGAAAGCAGGAAATAGACTTGGAAATCATTGCAGGAACAACAGACTTTTATCTGGAAAAAGATACAGCAGTAGCCATCGGTAAATTTGACGGAGTCCATCTGGGCCACAGGAGACTTTTGGAAGAGATTCTTGGCCGAAAAAAATACGGGCTGGCGGCATGCGTGTTCACCTTTGACCCTACACCGGCAGTGCTGTTCGGCCTGTCTGACGGTAAAGAACTGACCACCAGAGAGGAAAAAAGACGCCTGTTTGAACGTCTGGGAATCGACACTCTGATCGAGTTTCCTCTTACGAAGGAGACTGCAGCCACAGAGCCAGAGCGTTTTGCAACAGAGATTCTGGCCAAACAGATGAATACCCGGTTTGTGGCGGCAGGTGAGGATCTGTCTTTTGGCAAGAACGGCGCAGGAAATGCCGAACTTCTGGAGAGAATGGCGCCGCATCTGGGCTTTTGCGTCCAGACCATAGAGAAGATCGAAGTGAACGGCATCGAAGTCAGTTCCACTTACATCCGCAAGCTGGTGGAAGAGGGCCGGATGGAAGAGGCCGAAGAGATGCTGGGAATGCCTTATACACTGGTGGGAGCAGTGGAGCATGGCAATCATATCGGACATACCCTGGGATTTCCAACGGTGAATCTGCTGCCTCCCGCAGGCAAACTTCTGCCGCCCAACGGAGTTTACTATGCGGCGGTGCGCCATAATGGAAAGATCTATAAGGCCATCAGCAATGTGGGAACCAAACCCACGGTTTCTTCTGAAAAAGTGATGGGGGTGGAATCTTATCTGTATGATTTTGACCAGGACATCTACGGGCAGGAGATCGAGGTGGCTTTGAAAAGATTTCGGCGCCCGGAACGCAGATTTGGATCGCTGGAAGAACTTAAGGAGCAGCTGGACCGGGATATTGCGGATGGTCGAAATGCGTAGGAAAAACAGCTGTTTTACGCAAACACGGTAGAAATTGCGTAAAGTTTTGTAAAGAAAAGTAAAAGAAAAGTTAAAGAAAAGTAAAATTTACATTGCAAGTTTTTATTCTATCTCGTAAAATATATTTTGGATTGTTTATATAAGAATAAATTTGAAAATTATTGTTTTGGTTTTTCGGAAGAGAATCAAGAGAGATTGAGGGATTAAAAATGAGCTTTGGAACAATATTGACAATGGCAGGAGGTCTGGGACTGTTTTTATTCGGAATGGAACTGATGAGTGATTCCATTGAGAAGGTAGCAGGTGCCAGACTTCGTCGTATTCTGGAAATCTTTACCACGAACCGTTTCATGGGTATGATCGTCGGTATTATTTTTACCGGTATCATCCAGTCCTCTTCGGCATGTACGGTTATGGTCGTCAGCTTCGTTAACTCTGGTCTGATGAATCTGTATCAGGCGGCGGGCGTTATCCTCGGTGCAAACATCGGTACTACCATTACTTCACAGCTGGTATCTTTTAATTTATCCAAAATAGCACCGCTGATCCTGCTGGTGGGTGTGGTCGTGATGATGTTTACGAAGAAGGAAAAGGTCCGTAAGGTGGCGGAAGTGGTCGTTGGTTTCGGTATCCTGTTCGTAGGCCTGAGCACCATGTCCCAGGCTATGGCGAACATGAAGAATGAGCCACAGGTGGTCAATCTGCTGATGTCTCTGAAGAACCCGTTCTTAGCCACATTGATGGGATTTGCTCTGACAGCCATTATCCAGAGTTCGTCCGTAACGGTCAGCATTGTGTTGTTGCTGGCTAATCAGGATCTGCTGCCGTTACCTATTACGCTGTACATTATCCTGGGATGTAATATCGGTGCTTGTGCTACCGCAATGTTAGCTTCCATGACCGGTAAAAAGGACGCAAAGAGAGCAGCACTGATACATCTGCTGTTCAATATTATCGGTACGGTTATTATTTACATTGCCCTGTTTGTGGCAGGAGACCAGATCGTGGAATTGATCAAGTCCATTTCCGCAGATAACGGTCGATTCGTAGCAAATGCACATACGCTGATCAAGATTGCACAGGTAATTATGCTGTTCCCGTTCACCGGCTGGCTGGTCAAGATGACTTACCTGATCGTACCCGGCGAGGATCAGAAGGTTGGTTACAGAGAGAGCTATCAGTTAAAATACATCGGCGACAAAGTGGTGTTCAACCCCGCCACTGCAGTGGTAGAAGTTATCAAGGAGCTGGAGCGTATGGCTTCTCTGGCAGAGGAGAACTTAAACCGTGCCATGAATGCCCTGATCACGCTGGATGAAGAGGACATCGAGGAAGTCTACGAGGTAGAGAAAAATATCAATTTCCTGAACCATGCCATCACGGACTATCTGGTAAAGATCAACCAGACCACGCTGCCCATCGAAGACTTGAACAGTCTGGGTGCCCTGTTCCATGTGGTGAACGATATCGAGCGTATCGGTGACCATGCGGAGAACGTGGCGGATGCTGCCAGACAGCGTAAGGAAGAAGGCGTTTCCATCAGTAAGGAAGCCCAGAAGGAACTGGGAGATATGTTGGAAATGGTCAACAAGATCATCCGTTATGCTGTAGAAATGTTCGCCAAGAGCGATGAATCCCATATGCAGGAGATTGTTACTCTGGAGGATCAGGTAGACGAGAAGGAACGCGAACTGCAGAAGAAACATGTAGAGCGTCTGACCAAGGGAGAGTGTTCTCCCGAAGCCGGCATGATCTTCTCCGATATCGTATCCGGACTGGAGAGAGTAGCAGACCATGCCACCAATATCGCTTTTGCCATTACCACAGAAGAGGATGCCGAAGACGGCGATATCAAACGGTAATTAACTGGAAAGTTAGTAAAGAAATGCTATCAAATCCCCGTAGCCCTTGGCAAGGTATAAGAAACGCGGCACGCTCGTACTTTAGTACGATGCGCTCCTGTCGCAGAGCGTAGCGGTACATAAGCGGTCACAATACGACCGCAATGCGTCCCTTGGGACGCTATGGTACCGACGTCTGCTTACGGCACTGCTTATTCTTATACCCAGCCGGGGCTACTG
>ENA-OWYR01000011-OWYR01000011.1-human-gut-metagenome-genome-assembly--contig:-NODE-11-length-104310-cov-21.157_pt1 | contig 104310 bp, 95 predicted proteins | sample MGYA00249753_ERZ652092 | MGnify/ENA primary metagenome ERZ652092 (study PRJEB26925, sample SAMN05827204) | human gut metagenome | biome: ENVO:2100002; feature: ENVO:00000062; material: ENVO:00002003... | reverse complement strand
CTACACAAGGCTATTCGTCGGGCAGCGTCAGATGTGTATAAGAGACAGGAACACTATTGTATGATTTGACTGAAAATAATTTTAAAATTAATGAAAAAATTTTTACTGACAACGAATATGTAAAAGAATTTAAAGATTTACTCAATAAATATTGGGGAAAGCATACATTGCTGTCAATATTGGTTTTTGAAAAAGAAGACAAGGCTAATAATTATATAGAGGATCGTATACATCAACGTTTGTATGAAGTTATAGCAGAATTTATGACTATGTCTATTAAGGTAAAAACTGGAAATAGAGGAGAACGTGGAAAAATAGGATTGAGACATGAAATTTTAGGAAGATTGGACGAGGGAGAAGTAAATATTGAAAACGAGGAGGAGTTAAACAAAGCAGAAAAACTGGTGAATGAGTTTTTTACAACAGCTTATACTGATATAAAACAAGTTTATTATAAAAAAGATTACTATGAGGATAAAATTAAATACAATTTAGTATTTAAAAAATTAGTGTATAATACAATAATTGATGTTGACTCAGAATATGAATCAACTGGTACGCTGCATTTATTAGATATTATACCTTATTTGTTAATGTGTATGGATGGACAGACGGTTATAATAGATGAAATTGATACAGGAATTCATGATGTATTAATTAATAATATCTTATGCAATGTGGTTGAAAACATTAATGGTCAGTTAATAATAACAACACATAATACAATGTTATTAGATTCAGAGATTGACCCAAATTATATTTATACGTTTATAGTAGATAAAAATGCAAACAAAAAATTATTGCCTATTGTAGATTATGAAGATAGGACACATCCTAATTTAAATTATCGTACTCGTTATTTGAAAGGCATGTATGGAGGAGTTCCAATTTGCATGGATATTGATTTTGAAGAGTTGAGAGATATTATGGATTAGGAGGATTATTATGGGAAAATATGAACCATGTTATCTGAAATCTGTAGTAATCGTTCATGGAAAATCAGAGAAACAAATTTGTGAATACATTAAAACAAATTTAAGGATAAAAATGGAAATTGTAAGTGATAAGAAGGGAGAAAAATCTATTCAAATTACAGGTCTGAAAAACATATTAAATAATACTGTTTTTGGAAAATATGACAGTTTTATAAAAAAGTATGATGACGTGAAACTTGTGAAAAAGGGAAAGAAAACACAGATTGATTCTTCTTTTAAAATTTTTATTATTATGGATACAGATGATTGTACTGAGACACAAAAAACGCAATTTATAACAAAAGAAATGTTTAAAAATCATTGGGCATATGAATATATAGTTCCAATATATGATTCACCCGATTTAGAATCCGTACTAGTAAAAGCAAAAATAAAGTTTGAGAAAAAAGGAATTGAACGTAAAAAAGAGTATATTAAAATATTTCCAACTGAGCAGAAATATATTACTCGTGAAACAGTAGAATTAGAAAAATTTTGTAGTGATTTAGCAAAAGTTAAAGAGACAAATATGGAGGAATTTGTTGAGTTTTGTTTGACGTGTCAATGACTATATAATACAACACCGCCATCGCCGAACTCCAGTCCGAATCCAGATAGCCCAAGACCAAAACAACCCATTACAGAGCCAGCCCGTCAGGGCTGGCTCTTTCACATCATAAAAATCATTATATCCTTGACTTTCCCCACCCAGCCCCTTACAATAAACCTATCTTTTTTATCAAATCAAAGTTACAAAATAAGCTAACATAACAAAAAAATCCATCACCACATCGGTGGATCATTCAGCAGGAGAAAATGACAGACACAAAATTAGAACAGTAACTAAAAAATCCATGCAAACAGTCTTGAAGAATCTTGAGGGGTTCTATATAATAAACATAGATCATTCGGAAAACCTGTTTGTATACCATAAAAGCAGGAGGTCAAATGACCAGGAAAAAACAAAAGACCAGGAAAACACAAAAGAACAGGAAAAAACAACAGACATTAGAAGAAAAGATAGAACAGGTCAAAAATTTCAGACCTATCGATGATACGTTTTTTGAAGTACTGGCAGATGATATTGGCGTATGTCAGGAGATGCTGCGTATCATTTTAGAAGATGAGAAACTCATCGTAAAAGACGTTATCGTACAGAGCAGTGAGAGAAACCTGTATGGGCGATCTGTCCGTCTGGATGCACTCTGTATCCTTGGAAATGGGAAAAAGTGTAACGTGGAAGTGCAGCGTTCTAACAAGGATCACCATTTAAAAAGAGTGCGGTTCAATGCATCGGTCATCACGGTGCGGGACTCGCAGACGGATGATAAATTTGAGGAGACGATCGATCTGATCGTTGTGTATATTTCCGAGTTCGATATCTTTAAATGTGGCAGGGTGATCTATCACGTGGACAGCGTGATCCGGGAAACACAGGAAAAAGTAGACGACGGATTGGAGCGTGTATTCGTCAATACCGCAGTAAAAGACGGAACAACTATCTCAGAATACATGGACTGTTTTCTGCAAAAAGAGATAGATAATGCCAAATTTCCAAAATTAACCAACCGTGTGCATTATCTGAAACATGAAGAGGGAGGTGTAAACGCAGTGTGTGAAATAATGAGAAAATATTCAGAAGAAGTCGCAGAAAAAGCATATCAGCAGGGCGAGGAAGCCGGAAAAGAAATCGGAAAAGAAATCGGCAAAGAAATCGGTCAACGCCAGGCAAACATTGCCGCCATCAAAAACATGATCATCCGCTTTCGGGCAACAAAGGAAGTCATTCTGGAAGATTACACCGAGTCCGAATACAACACCGCCATCGCCGAACTCCAGTCCGAATCCAGATAGCCCAAGACCAAAACAAACCAAAACCAAAAACCACCCATCACAGAGCCAGCCCGTCAGGAGCTGGCTCTTTCCGCATCATAAAAACCATTCCACCACTACTTGAAACATATTGACTGCTGCAATAAAAATGCAAAAATAAATTACGTATATAAATAAAAAATATAAATATAATACATATAAAATTAATGAAAAGCAAAAAAATATTGCATTATCATAAAATAAACGATACTATATAAGTGAGATGATAAAGAAAGGTTGCATCGATATGAAGATTCAAGCTGTATTTATAGATGGATTTAAGAACTTAGCAAATGTAAGAATATCTTTTAATAATATTACAACACTTGTTGCATTAAATGATTTTGGAAAATCAAATGTACTTTCAGGTATTGATTTTGGATTGAGTTTTATGAAAGCATCGATAGAAGATAAAAAGGATATGATGTCCAATTCCCAACTGATTCCCGGTAATTGTAATTTGATTGGAAGAAATTATAAATATGAGATGGAGGTAGCAGCAGATATTGATGGCAGGGAATACTTGGTGCAGTATGGCTATGAGTTTGAATGGAAAGATACCGATGGCAAAGAGCCAGAAATAATATCAGAATTTTTGAGAGTCAAACTTAATGAAAAAGGACAAAAGTATGCCCAGCTAATCAATAGAGCTGCTCATACAGCATTCTATAAGAGTTCGGAGACGGGAAGATGTTCATCAATAATTAAGGTTGGGGAGACAGAATTAGTTGTGAACAAGTTAAGAGCCTATGATGAATTATATTATGCCCTGATTATTACAAAGCTTAATGGAATAAAAATAAATATGGGAAACAATCTGGAGGCTAAGAGCTTCTGCCAGTCAGATTTTGTTATTCGGAAAGGTTTCGACAATGCGTCGATAAATGAGGATAATCTGCCACAAGTTATATATAGGCTGAAAAGCCAGTATCCAGATAAATTTGCATTATTAAAAGAGGCTTATATTCAGTTATTTCCTGAATTTGAGGAGATTATTGTAAAAGATTTTCAGTTAAATGTAGAAGAAGATCACCAGCTTCGGGAGAATGCACCGTTTCAATTTACGATTGCTGTCTATGCATTATTTGTTAAGAGAAAGGGGCTGGTGAATCCGGTAAACTTTTCTACGATATCAGATGGTGCAAGGCGGGTTTTTATGATATTGACCAAAATTATTACAGCCAGTGTCAGTAATATTTCATTGATAGCGATCGAGGAGCCGGACAACTCTGTATATTCTGGCTTGTTCGGGGCGTATATCAGGATGATTCGTGAGCTGTCAGTTGGCTGTAAAGTTATCATTACAAGTCATTCACCGTACTTTGTCAGCTGTCTTGATCCTTCTGGAATTTATGTCGGGATAAATAGAAAGGCTGGAGTAGCGGAGTTTTTTCCGTTTAAGAAGTCAGGGCAGAAACAGCTGGTAAATGATGCAGTTAGTTTAGATTTGCGAATGGGGGAGTATCTGTTTTCAATGCTTGCAGATTCTGAAAGTAATATAAGGGATTATTTGGAATGGGACAATGAATAAATGCTATATCAAAGGAGAAAATCAACATGGTGGATAATGATTACACATTGGAAGGCAGGTTTGAAATTGCCAATGAGAACATGAAACAGGAGATGAATGAGCTTATCATACAGATACTGTATAAGACAGGAATCAGAAAGACCACGACTGTAATGATCAATGGTCGGGAGTTCGATGCAGTTGAACAGACATATCCGGATGAAAATGGAATCATTTATTTCGATTATTCTGTATTTGAAAAAAGGATAAGAAGAGGAAACTATTATAATTGTCATACTTGTGAATTGGTAACGGAAGATCGCGGAGAAAATGAATTTGGTCTGGTCATGAACATGATAATGATAATATTAGAGTCCTATTCGGACAGTCCGTGTTACCTGATGCATAAAGGTAATCTATTTAACATCCTGGGGTACGTTGATCTGGTAGAAAGCTTAACAGGAAAGGTTTTAACCTTTAAAAACAGAGACAATATTGGAAAAATAAAAGGAATACCGGTAGACAGGCATTTGCTTTATAAATGCATTCTTCGTGATGATGAAGATGAACTTCTGGGATTTTGGGATTCTGAAACCATATTGCTTTCAGACCAAAGAAAAGAGGAAATATCCGAATGGAGTGACAGGTATAAAAGTTTGAAAGATGATGATGTGAAGTCTTTTGATATGGAAGCTGCGCTGGCGAAAGCGATAGCAATCATGTCTTTGGAGTGGGAATGCAGATATGTGAATAAGGATATGGTAGATGAGTTCATCGGAAATAAAGAAGTATCATCTTATAAAAAAGCGGTTTATCTGTTACAGAAACTACTTGAGGAAGATATGGAGATGTTTGGAGAATTTACGAAAACACAGGTGTTGGAATGGATTTTGTATGAGATAGATCCGGAGGAAAAAGAAAGCAGCTATTCCGCGTATATGAGTCTGCTTGGAAATAAGAAGTACAGAAAAGAATTTATGGGATTTTAATGGAGGATAATATGGGGACTTTTTGTGATTATAATGGAAACATGACAATTCCGGACGAATTCAAAGACGAATTTAATGAGAATATGATAAAAATTCTTCAGAGGGGCGGAATGATGCAGTTTGAAAATGTACACATGTATGGGAAGGAAATTCATCTGATCCGTCCGGTTGAGTGCGATGAGGAAGGGAAAGCATGCTTTTCTTTTAATTACTTTGAGGATGACTTATGGGAAAGTGTGTTATTCAATTCCAGGACGCAAGTCCTGAGAAGTGGCAAAATAGGAAACAACGAATTTAACAGAGTCATGTGTGCAGCTTATCTCTTATATGAATTATATGGAATGGATTATGGGTATGTTGACAGGAATGGGGATTTTATAGATCCGGTACGCTGCATAGCATGGATCAATCATGTTCTTGACAAAGATTTTACTGCCGAAAAACGATTTAATCTCTGGAAATATTATGAGAGTTATTACTTTACGGAAATAGAACAGGATCATTATGACAGGGCATATCCGAAAACGGTGTTTGGTATTATTCCAGAAGAATTAAGAGGTGGAATGGGAGGCAGAGATCTGGCAGATATCTATTATATTGTATATGGAACAGGGGATATGGGGATGAATGAAGCCAGCAGCGGATCATATCCGTATGAGATAATGTGTGTAAAAAAAGAATTACAGAAATTCTCTGAAACATACGGGTTTGACAGAAAAAAGCGTTTATATGAATTATTGAAGCTTCCGTATGATGAGAGACAGGGGATTGCCTGTCAAAAATATGGCGGACTGGCGGAAATGACACTGAGAATACCAGCCAGAGTATTTGTGTACCTTTTTGCAGAGATACAAGGCTTTGATTTCTGGACAGAATGGCATGAAGTGCATGGAGAGTTTTATGTGGATGAAATTACTAAAAACTATGTTGGTGAGTCGGTCGTAAAAAAGAGAGAAGAAATAAGAAACACACAGATTGGAAAGTTGAAAACAAAAGATTTTTTGAAAAATAATGGCTGCTTTACATTTTATAATACACCGGCGGAACTTAAGGATAAACCTGACTATTATCTTTCCGATGATGATTTAATGTACTGGTGGGATGGAACAGATACCGTACAGTTATCAATACGGATGATCGAGACATTGAACAGGTGGTCCGTAGAATTGAAGAAATTTGAGACGGAAATAAACCGGGACGAAATAGAAGATTACGATATGTTGAAAAGTTTGTTGGAATTATTGGATAGGGCAAATCATGAGTATAGAGACATATATGCATTTCAAAATATGTTTTATGAGTTTGCGCAAAACAATAAAGATATTCATTATTTTGCGGCGATAAAGTTATTTGAGAAAATACTTGATGAAAACTGGGAGACAGGTAAAATTATTCAGTCAGTAGAATCATGGAGTACGGCTTCTAAAAATGTTATCTGTAATGAAGGCAGAATAAATGTCAAACGTTATTTGAGTGTGCTGGCAAATAAGAAGCTTAGAGTGAAGTGTTTTGGATTCTGATGAGCCCCTCCTGCCAATTTCTGTCAATTCCCCCATCCCGATTGTCCTCATCAAAATCACCCGGTATACTGTAACTATCCCCCGGTTTTCCCGGAGATCCGTGGGCAGAAAATCAGAACAGCATAAGAGGAAACAACATGAGGACAATCGACGAAAATATCATCCAATCCTATCAAAACCATATTTATATACAGGAAAAATCCAAGAATACCATCGACAAATACATCCGCGACATCCGCACCTTCACCGCATGGCTGGAAACGCAGGAACAGAAAGACATCACCAAAAAAGTTCACATAAAAATGCAAAAACTAAATGTGAATATGTTAGCTTTGGTTTTTTTATTTAAAGATATTGAAAAAATGTCACGAAAATTATATAATAATCGTGACAAAAAAGGAGAGCATTGCTATGGCAAATGGAATATATATAGAAATAAAAAAAAGAATACTGGATGCAGAAGAAGGCTCAATATTTGTAACATCAGATTTTACCGATATTGCTACAACAACAACTGTAAGAAAATGCCTTGGAAGGCAGGTTGAAGAGAAAAACATCCGCAGAATTATTGACGGAGTTTATGAAAAGCCTGTATATAGCAATTTGCTGAGGGAATATGTTCCGGCTAATCCTGAAAAAGTTGCGTATGCTATTGCAAGAGGATTTCATTGGACCATTGCGCCATGTGGAGACGTAGCATTAAATAAATTAGGACTATCAACGCAGGTTCCGGTTGTCTGGTCCTATATCAGTGACGGTCCATATAGAAAGTTTTCTTGGGATAATATCACGTTGTCTTTTAAGCATCGTGCAAATCGTGAAATTTCATATATGTCTGAGACAACCACTTTGGTTGTTGAGGCATTAAAGACATTGGGGAAGGACCGTGTTGATGACGGTATTATTTTGAGTTTGAGAAATAGATTGCCTAGAGAAGAGAAGAAAAAGATGTTAGTGGAAGCAACTGGTGTAAGCGAATGGATATATACAGTAATCAGAAAGGTGTGTGCTGAATAATGAAAGAAGTTGCGAAATTACAGATAAAAGACAGAATGGAATTATTTCAGGCAACGGCAATATCCATGGGAATGCAGCCGAATGTAATAGAGAAAGACTTTTGGGTATGTTTTATGTTGGACCATCTATTCCATGATTGTAAGTACAAAAACGCTTTTGTCTTTAAAGGTGGAACAAGCCTTTCTAAGTCATACCATGTTATTGAGAGGTTTTCCGAGGATATAGATTTGATTTTGGACTGGCGAAAAATAATGAATGACGAGGTGAATCCTTGGGAAGAAAGGTCGAAAACCAAACAGGATTTATTCAATAAGCAGATTAATTCGGAAGCAGCAAAATTCTATAAAGAGGAATTGATACCCCAGTTGAATAGTGAAATGAAAGAAAAACTGGGGGATGGAGAATGGATTTCGGTTGATACAGAAGATGAGATGGTAGTTAATTTTTATTATCCGCAGATATTTGAGGCAGAGTATTTACGTTCTTGTGTAAGATTGGAAATTGGACCATTAGCAGAATGGATGCCATCTCATGAGACAATCGTAACTCCATTTGCAGCCGAAAAATATCCGGATATTTTTTCACAAAAAGATACATCGGTTTTGACCATTGATGTTGAGAGAACTTTCTGGGAAAAACTCACCATATTACATAAAATTGCAAATTTCCCGGAGGGAAAGCCGTTGCCTGCCAGATATGCAAGACATCTATATGATGTGTATAATTATTGACGCTCACGCAATGCGCATGAATAAGCCAGATATGCAAGACATCTATATGATGTGTATAATATGGGCAATTCATGGGTAAAGGAAAGAGCATTTAAACGAAAAGAGTTGTTAGAAAAAGATGTGGTATTTAAGCAGAAATTTTATTATGTCAAAGGAGCACATTATGAAACTGCAACATTGAGCAGTATTGAACTTCTGCCCAAAGAAGCGGTACTCAATGCGTTGAAAGAGGACTATCAGGCAATGAGGAATATGATATATGGGAATATACCGGAGTTTGAAGAGATTCTTGAGTTCCTTGAAAAGTTGCAGGAAGAAGTACATGGGCTTGTAGTAACTTGATAGCTTGAGGAACTTGATACAACAGTAGGAGAAAGCTGTGTTTATATTTGAAAAATGTTCTTATGTAGAGTTGCAGGCAATACAACACAGAGAAGATTTGTTACTAAGCGGTTGGACACTGCTTGAAAAGGAATATATAGATGTAACTGAAAAAGTATATGATGAAGTATATTGTGGAAATCTAAAATTGTAACATTGGAGATTAAGGATGAAAAAGATAGAAAGAATTGCAAGACAATTTCGAAATGCATTAGATGCGGCATGGGAAGATGATATGTTTAGAAACTTATATCCGTTTAATAACTTTCCAAATGATTGTTGTGGGCATACCTGTGATTTGTTAAGTCAATATTTGCTGGAACATGGAATAGAAACGAGGCAGGTAAATGGAACATGCAGGAAAGATAGTCAGTGGCATCATGTATGGTTAAAAACAGAGAACGGGACTGTAATAGATATTACCGGAGATCAATTTATAGGAAGACTGGTAACAGCAAAAGAGGTTGAGGCAGTTCATGTGGGGGAAGAAGGTACAGTACATAAAATATTTTGCGTGAATAGAGTTCCTGAGATAACTACTATCTTTACAGATCCAAATGAATATACGGATTTTGGAGGACGACCAAGTGCGTACCAACAGAGATTGATAGATGTGTATGAGATTGTGCGTTCATATCTGTAATCAAAGGCTGCAACGAAACGATAAATTTTTATATAGCAAGGAAGCATTACGAAGGAGCGATTACATGTTGATTACAAGTTGGTATTACGATGAAAGAAGTCAGGAATTTAAGAAAACAAGTTTAAAGGAATTAAAACGACTGGAATATGATAACAAAGAGGAATTTCTTTATATAAAAGAAAGACTGTATCGGAGTCACAATAAGAGTGTCCCTATGATATTAGTAAGAAAAGGACTAAACCAAGGCTTTCGTAGAAAAGGGAATAGTACAGGTAATCATACTAGTAAGTCTAGAGGTGAGTGTGAAAGCTTAACACATCAAGGAAACAAAGAAGCATTGGCTACAGTTGATAAATTAATAATTATGTTTAATGATGAAAAGGTAAAACTCTTTATTAAGGGTGTTGAAGTGGAAAAAGAAATTGTTTGTAATGGAACAACATACGAAATTGATTTATTCTTTGAACTGGAAAAAACTGAACCAACAGTGTATTATGACCAATGGAATGGAAAGCTTTGGTTTTAAGTTTTTCATACATGTAAAGTTGATTCAAAGCAAGCAGAAGATTTTGCTATTGCGAATGAGACCTTATTTGAGTATAAAGTACCGAACTGCTTTAATTTTGTTAATAATATTTCGTTAGAGGGATATGAAAAGCGAAAACTTTTTATTGCGGAGAAATACAGAAAAAATGGCGTATATGGTTGCTTGATCAGTAAAACAAGACAAGAAAGTCTTGCATATTGGAAGAAAAGTGAAAAAGGAAATTGGACAGCAAGGATTGGGGAACATAGTTTTACAATTATAAAAAGCAAGTTTGGAGAAAACTATGGTCTGATATATGGTAATGGTAAGTGTTTATGGCAATATAATGGGAAGAAGTTCTTAGCTATAGATGATGCAAAGCGTAATGCAGATTTTATAGCGTTTAAGTTATATAATGGCGAGAAAATATGAAATACATTACGGTGTGCAAAGGAGAAGGTAAAATGAAAAGCTTATTTATTTCGCGGGTGAAGATAAAGAATTATAGAAATTTTAAAGATGTAGATGTTCGATTAGGACATAAGCAGATTATTATTGGAGAAAATAATGTTGGTAAAACAAATTTTTTAAAGGCATTACAGTTAATACTAGATCCTACTCTTTCCGATGAAGATAGAATGTTAGAGGAATCTGATTTTAACGATACGTTGGTTAATCCTATGGAAAACAAGGAAGAAATAGTTATTGAGGTTTATATTGAAAATTACTCAAATAATAAAACTATATTGACCGTGTTTCAAGATGCAACTGTTAAGAACGAAAAAGGAAAAGAAGTGTTAAAGTTAACATACCGATTTTTCCCTTATATTGATGATGCAGGGAATATAGAGTATCAATATAACATTTTCAAAGGGAACGATGAGACCAAAAAGTTTGGTTCTTATGAGAGGAAATATTTGAATCTTAAAGTTATTAAAGCACTGCGTGATGTGGAAAGTGAAATAAGAAATTCAAGAACATCTCCTATTCAAAGGATGTTAAAAGATTATGCAATAGATAAGAATGATTTAGAACGTATTGCAGAGGAATACAGAAAGAATGGAGAAGAAATATTAAATCTTGATGAATTAGTAGATTTAACAAATAACATAAATAAAAGATTTGGCGCAATTTTAGGAAATGATGATTTTGATGTTTCGCTTCAAGCAATGGAGATTAGTCCGGGAAGGGTGCTTTCGTCATTAAAGCTTTTAATGGCACAGCGAAATACATCAGATATAAGCTTGGGATTGAATAATATTTTGTATATTTCAATGATTTTGCAAATGTTACAAGATAAAACTGTACCGTCTTTGATTAAAGAAGATAAATATAATGAACTGATTGTACTTGCGGGTGGAGAAATTGTTAAAGATACTTATGAGCAAAGTCAAAATAGAAATTATTTTCTGAAAGAGAGAATATCGGATGTTCAACACAAAAAATTATATTCTTTTATGTCAAAGAACATGCCTATATCCAATGCTGTTACAATTCTTGCAATTGAAGAACCAGAAGCCCATTTGCATCCTGTTAATCAACGTTTGATATACAAAGACGTGATACAAAATAGTAATAATTCAGTACTTTTGACAACTCATTCTACACATATAACTGCAATAGCTCCGATTAATTCCATAGTTCATTTGCATAATGATGGCACGAAAGGAACGGAAATTCATGCTACAGCAGCAATGCCGATGGATGAGGGAGAGTTCTTGGATGTAGAAAGATATTTGGATGTGAAGAGGGGAGAAATATATTTGGGTAAGGCGGTACTATTGGTAGAAGGTATTGCGGAAGAGTACTTGGTTCCTAGATTTGCTGAATTGTTAGGTAAGCCTCTTGATGAGAAAGGTATTATTGTATGTAACATCAATTGTACTAATTTTACACCATATGTAAAACTGTTACATAGCTTAGCTATCCCTTATGCTGTTATAACAGACGGAGATTTCTATGTTATAAATGATAAGGATGAAAGAGAATATCATAAAATGGATACAGAAGAAACTGCGGACAGAGGTTGGCTGGGTATGGAAATTATTGAGAGCATGGTATCTCAACTTAACTTAAATGGTGAAAATGAAATTCCAAAAGACATAGACAAATTAGACGAGTTATTCAAGGAACTTGGCTTGTTTGTAGGATATTATACATTTGAAGTGGATATGATGGAAAAGGCAGCAGAAAAAAAAGCTAGCAAAGAAGAAAACCTCAATATTATATGTGATTTGTTTACAGATTTAACTACAGGGGGAATTGTACAAAAAAGAAACTTTAAAACGGAGATAATGTCTGGAGAATATTGGAAATGTCTAAGAAAGATTGAAGGAAATGGAATTGGAAAGGGCAGATTTTCACAAAAATTTGCACATGTATGTAAGAAAGAGCATATACCGACTTACATTAAAGAAGCCATAGAATACATTTATGAGAAGGTGAATGGATAAATGAGTTACTATGCGAAAATGTTGGAACGAATATCAGCAGATCCATTACAAAAGGCTGCATATGATACAGAAGATAGTACTGTAGTTATTGCAGGACCAGGTAGTGGAAAAACAACTATTCTTACACTAAAAATAATGAAATTGCTGAACAATCATATAACGGAACCACAAGGATTGGCATGTTTGACGTTTAGTAAAGAAGCGGCAAGGGAATTTGAGGATAGATTAAAAAAGCTTGGATATGTAGAGCGTAGAAATGTATTTCTTGGTACGGTGCACTCTTTTTGTATTTCAGAAATTCTGAGTAACTTTGCAGAATTATATGATTATGGGGTTGCTTTGCCTATAAAAGTATTGCCTGAGAAATTAGAAAAACAAATTTATAATAGTGTATTAAAGGATTTAGGGATAAAGAAAAAAATTAAAAAGGAAGCAATAGATAAAGAACGTGCATTGCATATACAAGGCGTAAGCAAAGTGCCAGTTGCTTCGGATGCTACAGCACATGCGATTGCTGTAGAATATGAAAAAAGAGTATTGTCGGCCGGATATATAGATTATCAAGGAATAATAATTCTTTCAACAAAAATATTGCAGGAACATGAATATGTAAGGAAATGTATAAGTGCAAAATATCCGTGGCTTGTAATTGATGAGTATCAAGATTTGGGAAAACCTCTACATGAAATGGTTATGTCTCTTTTTACGAAGACAGACATCAAAATATTTGCAGTTGGGGACCCTGATCAATCTATTTATGGTTTTTCAGGGGCGATACCAGATTATTTGATGGAATTATATAACAGGGAAGATACGATATCTGTTGAGTTAAAAAATAATTATAGAAGTAACCAAGATATTATTGATGGCTCTGAGATTGTATTAAATCTCCCGAGACATTATCATGCAATGACAAGGGAGGACGAGGAAGCGGAATATAGATTTATTTCTTGCAATAATGGGTTAGAGGAACAGTTCGATTTTTTTGCGAAAAAGATTGTTCCGGAATGTATTAAAAAAGAGATACCTTTGGAAGAAATAGCGGTGTTGCTTTCCAGTAATGATAGTTGCAAAGATTTAGGCTTAAAGTGTATAGAACACAATATACCATATTATATATCAAGGCATAATTTTGAACGAACTGATTTTGTAAAATGGCTAGAAGAATGTTCTGTTTGGATAAACAATAAAGAAAAGGCTTCTTTTGATGATATTTTTCAATATTGGGAAACTCTTGTTTTACAACATCAAAATACAAAATATAAGAGCGAAAATGATAGATTGAAAATGAAACATCAATTATTATGTGTTCTACAGGATAGTATAGCGTTCAAAGATGAATTGAATGAATGGATTAAATACATTTTATCTGAATTAAGAATAAAAGATTTGCTTATAGATTCTGATATTATACCGGATGAATGGGAAAATCTTAAGAGTTTGTTGGAAGAGGTGGCAGAAGATAAATATAGTGATTATGATACTAATAAGTTTTCAAAGATAGGAAAGCCAGATAACCAAATAACAATATCAACACGGCATAGTTCAAAAGGGTTGGAGTTTGAGGTTGTTATAATGATGGGAATGGAAGAACGACATTTTCCGGGGTGGTGGACTGATAATGATCCAGAAGCGTTAAGAGAGTCAAATAGAATCTGTTTTGTTTGTGTAAGTCGTGCAAAAAGAGTGTGTATTTTGATGCATTCAAATTACTATAATGAAATGGATTATAGATATAACGAAATCCGTTGTAAAAGATACTATCCGTCGAGATATTTGTTGCAACTAAAACAAAAATTTGATAGACATCCATAGATTGTTGATGTAAGTGAAACAGCCAGAAATTTGTTAAGATAAATTCTGGCTGTTTGCTTTATCTATTTTCAGATCTGGATGCGGACGTATCACTCTTCTTTTCTTAAGCAAAGGTAGCCGTTTACTGTGTTTAATTACTTTAGCTAACAGGAGGAGCAGCTTATGCGTAATAAGAGAAGAACAGACGAAGAATGGCTGTCATTGATTCAGCAATGTCGCAGCAGTGGATTTTCTGACCGTGCCTGGTGTGAGCAGAATGATTTCTCTAAGATAGTCTCTTGCCATGGCAATGCCTATGTGAATTTCTGTGTTATTAGTGTGTGAACTTCCATAATAAAGTGCAACTCAAGTAAATCATACGGATTGAGAACGCCTTGAAAATACTGACCCAAGACCAAAACAACCCATCACAGAGCCAGCCCGTCAGGAGCTAGCTCTTTCCACTCCAGCCATTCCTGCCAATTTCTTCCAATTCCCCCATCCCGATTGTCCTCATCAAAATCACCCATTATACTGTAACTATCCCCCGGTTTCCTCGGAGATCCGCGGGCAGAAAATCAGAACAGCATAAGAGGAAACGACATGAAGACAATCGACGAAAATACCATACAATCCTATCAAAATCATATTTATACACAGGAAAAATCCCAGAATACCATCGATAAATACATCCGCGACATCCGCACCTTCACCGCCTGGCTGCAGACACAGGAACAGAAAGACATCACCAAAGAATGCGTGATCCGCTACAAAAAACATCTCGAAGCCAAATACATGCCGTCCAGCGCCAACAGCATGCTCATCGCCTTAAACGGCTTCTTCGGATACACAGGCTGGCACGACTGTTTCGTCACGATCTTCAAGACCCAGCCAAACCACATCTATGCGCAGGAAAAAGAGATGATGCGCGCCGAATACGAAAAACTCATCGCAACTGCAAAAGAGAATGGCAACCTCCGCCTTGCCATGATCATCGAGATCATCGGCAGCACCGGCATGCGCATCAGTGAACTTGCATCGGTCACGGTGGAGGCAGTGAGCACCGGAAAGATCAGCATATCCTGCAAAGGAAAACACCGCGAGATCTATCTCGTACACAAACTGAAAATGAAACTGCTCGACTACTGCAAAAAGAAAGGCATCAGAAGCGGCGCAGTCTTCATCACAAAAAACGGAAACCCGGTAGACCGCAGCAACATCTGGACGGAAATGAAAAAAAACGCCGAAAAAGCAGGCGTTGCACTGGAGAAAGCATTTCCGCATAACCTCCGCCATTTCTTTGCACGCGTCTACTACAGCATACATAAAAACATCAGCCAGCTTGCGGATATCCTTGGACACAGCAGCATCAATACCACAAGGATCTACTTAGCGACCACAGAGGAAGACCATGTCAAAAAATTGGAGCGTCTGGATCTGGTCGTCTGAACGACAGAAATAAAAAGACACAACATAATGTAGATTATGTTGTGAATGCATTCAGATGAAAGTATGGTAATTATTACCAATAACTTCCAAGTACTATTTTTTTATCAAAAAATCCGATAAACGTCAATAGTCTGATGCTAAAATTCGACAAAAAATCCCACTTTTTGTAAAAGAAGCACTAATTTCATAGTACTTCTCTAGGATATTGTTGCCATTTTTGCACAAAAATAAGACCAGACTTCTGTAAACGCCTGATTTTTCAGTGTTTCACGGTTTTACAGCTGAAAATCTTGTTTTTCTAATTCCACTACATTCGTAGATAACTGCTAAAAACCAGAAATTTTATAAATCTATCCAAAATCCCGGTGCAACCGGGCAAAGGAGCTATCCCTTCGCACAACATAATCTACATTATGTTGTGGAGCTTTTTTATGTAATAAAAATTAAGGAGGAAACCTATGAGAAGGACGAAAGCAAACCGTGCATTGACATTTGTGATGGCAGCCGCACTGCTCATCGGATCGATCCACGGCGTAGGTGCAAAAGAGCAGAGCAAGGCCTATGAAGCACCGGAACTGACACTGGTGCAAGGTGCATCAGACTATGATCTGACGGAAGGAATCACGTATGACAGTGAAAAATATACCCTGTCCGTCACTGATACAGGAAACTTTGATATCAATGTGGCAGGAGATTATGAGATTTCATACGCACTGACGGAAAAGGAAAGCAGTGTAAGTGAAACTGAAAGTGTGGAGAACACAGAGAGTGCGGATATTATAGAAAGCACTGAGACGGTGTCTGGCACAGAAACAGTAGATACCACGGAAACGATAGAAAATACAGATCAGACACCGGAAGGGGATGACCAGACTTCTGGTACAGATACCGCAGATCAGGACAAGCCAGATCAGCCGGCAGATAAGGATGAAGCGGACAGTGCAAAAGACCCGACAGACAGCGGAAATGCAGGACAGCTGCAGGGAACATCCACAGGTGTCGGAGAGGCACAAGAATCAGAAAATCAGGATGATGGAAATACAGACACTGTAAAAGAAGAGTCCGCGGATACAGATACTGTAAACATTACAGAAGAGCAGACTCCGAAAGCTGCAAATGCAACACAGGAAGTAATAAACTTCAGCAGGACTGTAAAAGTAGTCGCAGCGGAAGAACCAGTGGAGACATATGCAGCAAATTATAGAGTGGCATCTTATGCAAATGTGCAGGGGAACTATACCGTAAATCTGGGAACACCGGTGTGGACAGATGAGACGCATAAGAAATTCCAATATACAAACGCAAAGATTGATACAGGCAGTGATGACATAAGCCTGATGACAATTACGTTGTCAAACGGTAAGCTGCCAGATGATATTTTAAATAATGCAACCGTAAGGGATGATTATGGAAGATCAGCAACATGGATCTTTATGGATAAAAAATCCAGTCAGGAAATAGAGAAAAAAATCCAGACTATGACATTTGATTATGTGAGTGATATGAATGTATATGTATCAGTAAATGCAAATGATAATGAAGGATTTGAGTCAGGTCTTGATCAAATGAAACTGACACAGTGGTCAGTCAGTGGTCATTATTATTTGCATGTTAATGAGAAAGTATCATGGACGTCAGCGTATGATAGAGCAAAAACATATAAGTTAGCCGGTCAAAGAGGATACTTAGCGACAATTACATCTAATGATGAATTATCATATATTTTAACATTACAAAAAGGGCAAACGTGGACAGCTGGCACAAGATTAATTATGAAAGATGGTTCGAGTCTCAATGATACTCCATTTGGAAGGATAACAAATGGGATTGTAAAATATGGTCAGGATTATTATTGGGCGGCAGGACCAGAAACAGGAGAGAAAATTGAATCGTTATGGGGAAGTGGTGAACCCAATCGTGCATCAGTTACTTATGGTGCGCTAAATGGTACAATTTCAGATGTACAAGGGCAGGAATCCTGTGTAATGGTAAGAAATACAGATATAAAAACATTGAATGATATAATAGAAGGAAATGTGCCTGGAGATACGGACATTACATCGGGTGGTTTCTTCGTCGAATTCGGCGGCTACGCTGACGGAGCCGACCCGGGACAGCCGGATAACACCAAAAAAGGTGAGACCAACGTACTGGTAGCACCAATGGATGCTGAGGCTGTGATAAACGGCGTGAAATACGCCCCTCTTGCCGATGCACTGGATACGGCACAGGCAGGAGACACAGTCGAGATCGTAAAAGATACCGTCACAGCAGTGACAGGCGGAACCATGAAAAAAAGTGTTCAGTTAAAGAGCAAGGATGGTACATGGTTCTCCGCACCGGGTGATGCGGTGGATGTAACGCTTGACATTGCAGCAGATGGAACCGTTACTCTTAAAGACGGAACACTTAATGTATCGGATAACGGAACACTGAACGTTTACAGTCCGGTAGACCATAATACTTACAAGGTGACAACCCCGGCAGGCGCATCATCGGTCGTTGTGCCAAACGGTACAGGGGATGATACACCATATCTCAAGAACCATAACACGACAGGCGCACTCACCTTAAAGATCGGGGATGTGACATACACATATACCAATCAGAGTTTTGATGCCATCACCCTGGTCTACATCCCGGATGCCATGTACCGGAATGAACTGGTGACAAAAGCAGAAGTTCCTGCAGACAAGACAGCAGAGATCAGGTTAGATGATACAGACTCCGTCAAGACCAAAGGGACAGGAAACGCTTCGGATAAAGTGACCGTGGAGCGGAGGAATACAGACAAAAAAGCAGATGTAAAGATCCCTTCCGGGGCAAGTGCAGACGTGTTCGGACATGAAGTGGGGGCAGCACCGGCAAATGGCGTGACTGTAAGCCAGGGCAGCACGACAAACAGCGGATATCCGTCGCGTGATTATGTCACAATCCCGGTAGGTGAGAGCATCGTGATCGACGGAGTAACCTATAATGCGACCGACAGCGTACAGAGATACTATCTCGGAACATTCAACGTGGCGGTCACGACCGGGAACAATGCAGAGATCTCCGGCGGCGCAAAACCGGCTGACCCGGGATACTTACAGCAGTACAAGGTAAAGATCAGTCCTAAGGCATACTTTGACCTCGATAAGGACAACTTTACCGTCACAATGAAAAAAAGTGATACCGGAGCGGCAGAGACATTGCCGTTTGCACAGGTATGCAAAGAGGAAACAGATGGAAGCATCACAGTGACGATCCCTCAGGTAACCGGTGACATCACCATCAATGCTGCGGCAAAACGCCAGCTCACGACCTTAAATGTGGAAGGGCTCACAGCCGGCGGCGCAAAGGGAGTCTTCAAGGCAGTGGATGCATCCGGCAACACCTATGAGCTGGCTACAGATGGAAGCATCCAGGTAAACCGGAATGAGGAACTGACACTTACCTTTACGCCGGATGATTTTGACGACAGATACTATTCAGACCTGACCGGGGAGAAGGGAGAGAGTTTTTCCATCCTGACAGCCCTGACGGATACGACAGATCATAATGCAGATCTGTTTGCAACAGCGACATTCAACTGGACAGAAAAGAGCTATGAGATAACATACACGCCGGCGAAAGCGGATGTGACGTTAAAAGCAGTCTTTACGCCATCCCACATCGTACATCTCCATGTGACAGGAGGAACGGCAGAAGTGACAGACCATACACTGGTCACAAAGGAGACAGGCGCATCACAGTTCCAGCATGTCATCGTGGCAGATGATAAGACGGTGGAGGTGACACTGAAAGACACGACAGCAAACGGACTTGCTCCGACAGCTTACTGGAGTGACGTGTCAGAATCGCCGGAGAATGCGGGAACGGATGTGTCTGCAGCGCTCCAGAATACCGGTGCAAAGACCTATACCTATACGACACAGAAAGTAAAACAGCCACAGGCACTGAACGTGACCTTTGAGCAGGGACAGACCGTGGAGGTTACGGTAAACAACGGAAAACTCTTAAATGATGATGGCGCATGGAACGAAAATTCCGGCACATACACAAGGATCGTAAAGAACAACGCTCCACTGGTGCTCAAGATCAAACCGGATGACGGCTACGGCTTAAAGGGCATCACAGTCAATGGTTATCCGATCGACATCGAAAAAGCACTGGAAGACAGGGCACTCGAATACGACAGTGCGACAGGCGTCTATACCCATACTACACACGGCATCTATCAGGCATGGAAGGTGACGGTCGATCTGGAAAAACAGCACCAGTTCATCTTTGAAGACCAGAACGGTGCACAGATCGCCAGTGGGGAGCGCATCACCGTCATTGACGGCGGAACAATCGCAGAGGCTGTCTTTGCAAAAATGCAGAGAGTGACAGACGGGTTGAAAGCGGACAACGAGAGCTTCTTTGTCTGGGTGGATAAGGCAAACACCGGAAAAGTCTATAATGGGACAACGGTCATCAGCAGCCAGACGGCAGATAAAGTGACGCTCATCCCGGTATACCGCACAAACGTGGTGAACGGGGCAGACGGAAGCAGCATCGCAGCGGATGATTTCGTCATCCATGTGAACGATGTCGGAAACCTGACAGCATCTGATGCAAAGAACCGTGCCAATGTGAAGGCATATGGTGCAAACGGTGATGATATCACGGCAACCGTGACCGTAGACCAGGACAAATTAGATGAACTGACCGCAAAAGGCAAGGGCATCTATGCAGCGGCACTTACCTTCCAGGCAGGCGCAGGGGCTGCGACAAGCATCACGGTGGAAGTGACGGATGACAAACCGGCCGTCATCGGACAGACAGCCCATACGCTCACCTTTACAGGAAGGCCAAAAACAGAGTACAGCGTGCGTGAACTGGACACATCCGGAAATCCGGTCGGACACACACTGAAATTCAAGACAGATGAAAATGGAAAAGGAATTGCATCTGGTCTGAAAAAAGCAACGGAATACAAGATCAGCCACAGCAATTTCGGCTCCACAGTCGGAAAGACTTCCCTTGTGGACGCAGCAGACATTGCGAAGCAGTTCGAAGAGAAAGGCGCAGGCGATACAAACAGCAACAATGCCACAGACAACACAGAAAAAGCGGAAAACTCCAACGTGGAAGTCGCAGTGGATGATAACGGAAACTACAAGGTGACCGTAAAGAAGGACATTGACCAGACAGTACAGATCCCGGACACATGGGGCGATATCAGGATCGACCTTGGCGGACATACCATCACAGGTGACAAGGCAGATGATGATAATGCAGCAAAACCGGGACTGGAATTTGTCAAGGATGCGAACAGCAACGAACATCCGGGAACGAATCTTGAGATCGTAAACGGTACGATCAAAGGTGGAGACGGTTCTGCTAAACATCCGGATGGAGCAGCCGGCATCGGAGCCAGTGGTGATACAGCAGATGCCGGAATTATCATTGGAAACAATGCAAACGTGACCGGTGGTAATGGTGCAAATGGTACAGAAGGCAAAGATGGAGGAAATGGTGGAGCCGGTATTGATGGTAACGGCAAGATCACTCCAACGGTCAGTGGAACTGTAACTGGTGGAAACGGCGGTAAAGGCGGAGATTCCGCAACCGATATCCCTGGTAATGGTGGAAACGGTGGAAGCGGAATCAGCGCAGGCGATAAGACTATCACCATCAATCCTGGCGGAACTGTCAAAGGCGGTGATGCAGGAAACGGCGGAAACGCAACAGGAGATAACACGAACCCGGGCGGAAACGGTGGAAATGGCGGTACAGGAACCGAGACCACACAGCCGGGAAAGACCGATAATAACGGTGGAACAACATCCGGTGGAAATGGCGGAGACGGCGGTAAATCCGACAACGGAACCGGAGGAAACGGAGGCAACGGCGGCAGCGGCTCCACAGGAGAAAATAATAACAACGGCGGCACAAGCAGTGGCGGCAGCGGCGGAAATGGTGGCGACTCAGACAAGGGCAACGGCGGCAATGGAGGAAGCTCAGGCGAAACCGGTGGAACCGGCGGTGACAACACCGGAGGAAACGGCGGAAATGGCGGCGGCTCCAACAACGGCAATGGTGGAACCGGCGGAAATGGAGGAGACTCCAACAACGGAACCGGAGGAAACGGCGGAAATGGAGGAGACTCCAATAACGGAACTGGAGGTTCCGGCGGAAACGGAGGAGACTCCAACAGTGGAACCGGAGGAAACGGTGGAAATGGCGGCGGCTCTGACAGCGGAACCGGAGGCAACGGTGGAAATGGCGGAGACTCCAACAGCGGCAACGGTGGAACCGGAGGCGATGGCGGAAACGGCAAGGATCCGGGCAACGGCGGAAACGGCGGCGGCTCCAACAGTGGAAACAACGGCAGCTCCGGCAGTGACGGCAGCAAACCAGACAACAACGGCGGCAATGGTGGAAGCAATGGCGGAGATAACGGAAACAATAACGGCGGCTCCGGCAGTGGTGGAAACAGCAACGGTGGAAACGGTAATGGCGGAAACGGAAGCGGCAATAACAGCGGAAACGGAAGCAATCATGGAAGCACCAGCGGTGGAAACAGCAATGGAAATGCGAACGGAACCAATACCGGTGTCACAGATGGCAAGACCAATGCCACAGATATTGCTGCAACGGATGGAAACAATGCGTCCGGCGGAAACAAAAACAACAAACACAACAGGAACAACAGAAACAACAACGAGTCAGACCAGACGGATGGTGAGGATGTGACAGAAGGTACAGAGACCGATGCAGATACAGGTTCCGATGATACTACAGATGTCGCAGACAGCACAGAGACAGGAGCAGATGCAGACGGAAGCGGAAACACAGGCGACAGCATCCCGGCAGACAGCAGTGATGCAGACGGACACATCAGCTTCGCAGACTGCGGATTCCACTGGTATCCAGTCATCCTGATCCTTGTGATCGCAGGATACACAGTCCTGCGTATCCGGAAGATCCGTGAGGAACTTGACGGAGAGTAAGACAGTAACCCCAAAAGATACCAGAACGAAAAAACAATCCCGGGGATATCCACATATCCCCGGACAATAAAAAAACAAGAAAGACCTATCATCTAAACTTACAAACAACAAACCAAAATGATATATGTAAATTTTCCAAAATACTTACTTACAAAACATCTGACATGAGCGGGCAGAACAGGAAAGATTCCTGTCAGACCCATTCATGGCAGAAATACGGGGAACAGGAGGATAAGGACCATGGATCCTGAAAGAAGAAAAGCACTGCGGAAGACGCAGAAAAAATGTATCGCAGCCCAGGTGGTGATGTGTGCAGCCTATATATCAGCGGGCATCTTACTGGCTGTGACAGGCAGGCACTGTGTGGCAGATACTCCGATCTATATAGCCGGCGCAGTCATTACAGCTGGCTGCATGGCAGCTCTTGCAGTGTTTGAATCAAGACTTTCAAGAGAACTTGCAGGATGACATGACAGGGGCAGCGCAGGCTGCCCCTGTTGTGCCTGAAAAAGGGATTATAAGGAAGTGACAGATCATGAAAGACAGGAATTTTGTAAAGGAAATAGAAAAGTTAAGGACAGCCGTCTTAGGGTATGACCGCGAGGAAGTCGTGCTCTACATCAGGGAGCTGGTGGAGTACTATGGGCAGAAGAACGAGGAGGCAGTAAGGGAACTGTATCTGGAAAAGATGCAGCTTGCGGCAGAGAACGCAGGACTGCGGGCACAGATCCCCACACAGGAGAAGCTCTATGAGGAGGCAGAAGGAAAGGCGGAGGAGATCCTGGGCGGTGCAAAGGAGACTGCGGCGACCATTCTGGACCATGCCGGCACCGAAAAGGAACGCATGCTCAGAGAGGCCGGGGAAGCAGAAAAGAGGATCCTTGCAGAAGCGGACAGAAAGGCAGGGGAGACCCTTGCAGAGGCGGACAGGAAGGCAGGGGAGACCCTTGCAGAGGCGGACAGAAAAGCAGGGGAGACCCTTACAGAGGCAGAGAGGAAGGCAGGGGAGATCCTTGCAGAGGCAGGGCGGCAGATGGATGTCATCCTGACAAAGACAAGGGAGAAAGTGGAGAAGCAACAGGCGCTCTACCATCAGTACCGCAGCCGTCTGGAAGCCTTGAAAAACGGCCTGGACTGCATCTTTGCAGGGTGTCCGCCGGAGGAAGACACCCGGGATCTGCATGGAAAGCCGCAGAGACCGGGACAGATACAGGCAGACGGACTGGAAGAGACCGGTCTCCGGGAACAGCCATGAACGGGGGAGAACAGTACAGCCTTGACATGGCACTCCTGAAGATCCGCGAGGAAAAACGGAAAAGAAAGATGCGCTCAGAGCGGGCCGTCATCCTGTTCGTGGTCTGGATCCTGGTGTTCAGGGTGTGCGGGATCATGCGCGTGGATGGGAATTCCATGCGCCCTGCCTGCCATCCTGGGGATATCGTGTTCTTCCTGCGCATCCTCCCGGACGGCGTGGGCTATGGGGATGCCGTCATCTTAAAGGATGCATCCGGGGAATACCTGATCAAGCGCATCGCAGGGCTGCCGGGGGATGTGATGGAGGTGGACCGTGAGGGACACCTGACAAGGAACGGCGCAGAAGTGCAGGAGACGGATGTCATCTATGGCATGTCGGAAACAGGAGACAGCGTGGATTATCCGTACACCGTGCCGGAAGGGAGTTATTTCTTCCTCGGGGACAACCGCCCGGTGTCTTTAGACAGCAGGATGCTCGGTGCGGCAGGAAGGGAAGAGATAAAAGGAAAGGTCATCTGGGCAGCGGGGGCTGGGAGATGGAACAAAAAAACAGGTAAGAGGTAAAAGACCATGAGCATTACAGGAGCTTATACTTGGGAAGATATTTCCAGTCTTGGGATGGAAGCTTATTTCCAGCCCATCTACAACGTGGAAAAGCACAGGATCACCGGGCTTGAGGCGCTGTTCCGTGCAAGGGACGGGAAGGGAGGTTTCCTCGACCCGGAGAGCCTTGTGCAGGAGGCAGAGGAATGTGGCTGGGTACATGAGATCGACCTGTGGATGATCCGGGAGTGCTGCCGGTGGTTCACGAGGTTTGCGGAACACGGCATCACGAGGATCAACGTGAACCTGTCGCCGCAGACCTGCATGGTGGAGGCTGTCTGGGAGGAGATCAGCAGCTGCCTGGACCGGTACGGCCTCCAGCACGGGAAGATCTGGCTGGAGATGACGGAACTCGGGAAGTCGGCGGATAACGGAAAACTCCTGGAGACCGCACACAGGCTGCAGGATAAGAAGTTCAACCTGGTCATGGATGATTTCGGCAAGGGCGAATCCAATTTCGTGCGGCTGATGGATTTCGAGTTCCAGAGCATCAAGCTGGACAAGGAGCTGGTCTGGGGCATCGGGAGCAGGAAGATGGGCATGCCGATCGTGCAGACGCTCCTCGTGTTCGCCCAGAGGAACCACATCTGGGTGACGGCAGAGGGGATCGAGACAGGGGAACAGGCAGCACAGCTGGAAAAGCTCGGCTGCAACTTTTTACAGGGCTACCTGATCAGCAGGCCGCTCCCGGCGCAGGAATGCGTGGAATTTGTTGCAGACTGGGAGGAAAAAGACATCCTTGCACAGCCTGGGCAAGAAGATGATGATTGCAGAAATCATATGAAACAATTGCGAAACTCATGAAAATCTAAATTGAAAGAAGGGTATGAGGAGTTTCGCAATTGTCTAAATATCATATAAGGAACAGGAGAGATAAATCATGGGAAAGACAAAATTTGGAACAAAGATCGTATTCTTTTTTGTGATACTGCTCGGTGCAGGGGCAGTGTTATATGCGAAAAACTGCATGGAACAGCTCGCAGCATATGCAGTAAGCCTCATGGACGGTGCAGGACAGGCGCAGGCGCAGAGCCAGCTTGCGGCAATGATCGCTTCCGATGTGAAAAAAATGGCAGCCTTTATGGCAGTCGGGCTTATCATCACGATCGTTGTGGGTGCTGCGGGCATCATTGATTACATCAGGAGCCTTGACCTTGCATGCAGCTATTCGGACGCCCTCGCACAGGGCGATCTCACACAGGATGTGGAACAGAAATATTTAGACAGGAAAGACAGCATCGGAAACCTTGCGGCAGCTTTCCACAAGATCCGGGAGAACTTTGCGGGACATCTTGGGAGCGTGAAGGACAATGCAGAGTCCCTGAGCGGCCATGTCTCCTCCATCGGGAAAAACGTGGATGAGATCAACGGCGAGATGGAAGGCATTTCCGCAACGACACAGCAGCTTGCAGCGAGCATGGAGGAATCCGCTGCATCCGCAACGGAGATGAACACCATGTCAGAGGAGATCAACCGGGCGATCAAAAACATCGCGGAGAGCGCACAGGAAGGTGCGGAGCGTGTCAATGACATCCATACCCGTGCCATCAATGCGAAGAAAGAGACCACGGAGAACCGTGCCAATGCACAGCGCATGCACGGCGAGATCAAGGTGAGCCTCGACCAGGCACTGCAGGATGTGGAAGTGGTATCCCGGATCGAGGTCCTGGCACAGGCGATCATGGAGATCACCAACCAGACCAATCTTTTATCCTTAAATGCTTCCATCGAGGCGGCACGTGCCGGGGAGATGGGAAAAGGGTTTGCAGTCGTGGCGGACGAGATCCGGAAGCTTGCGACGGAATCCGGAGAGACGGCGACAACCATCCAGGAGGTCACGGACAGCGTGGTAAAAGCGGTGAACCAGCTCACAAAGGACAGCAGGCGTCTGTTAGACTTCGTCGCAACTGATGTGAAATCCAGCTATGACAGCTTTGAGAGCCTTGCGGATGCCTACAACCGGGATTCAGAGTTTGTGGACGGTCTGGTGTCGGATTTCAGTGCGACATCCGAGGAACTCTTAGCTTCCATGGACGGCATGATGAATGCGATCGAGGGCGTTGCAAATGCGGCAAACGAGGGCGCAAGCGGAACCTCTGACATGGCAGAGCGCATCCAGAACATCACCCTGCGGTGCTCCGAGGTGGCAGAGACCACGGAACAGGCAGGCGCAGCGGCAGAAAAGTTAAAGGCAGACACCGAGATCTTCAGGGTGTGAGAAAGAACACCGGCAGAAAACAGCAGCCATCAGGATGGAGCACATCGCTGGAGCAAAAGTGAAATTGGAGGACAAAAATGAGAAATAAAAAGAGAATGCTTGCCGCAGGACTGATATCCGCGGCACTCGTGTCAGCTGTGACCGGATGCGGCAGTGCATCCGGAAACGTGCAGGATACCCAGAGCATACATGGGACTACAGGAGCAGCTGGCGGAACCGTGCAGGGTTCCGGGGGCGAAGGAAACAGTGCCTCAAGTGATGCAGGAACTGCATCAGGCATGGCATCACAGAACAACAGCAACACAGCAGATCATAATGCACAGGATAACAGCAGTGGAACAGGAACAGCACAAAACGGCAGCAACACAACAGATCATACAGCACAGACAGGAAACAACGACAGCAGCGAAACATCACAGGCAGGCGTGTCACAACATGCAACCGCAGGTTCTTCCACAATGGTGAACGGTGGCATCACGGAACAGGAAGCGAAGAACATCGCAGCCGGGAATGCAGGGGTCACAGAAGAACAGATCCAGTACATCACGGTAAAGCAGGACTGGGATGACGGCCGTGCCAGATATGAGGTGGAATTCACCGCAGCCGGAGTGGAGTACGATTATGAGCTGGATGCATCCGATGGACGCATCCTTTCGGCAGACTCCGAAGTGATAGACAAGGGATACCGAGCATCACAGAATGGTACGACAGGTTCCCAGAACGCAGCCGGCACATCACAGACAGCACCGGGCGGTGTTTCCATCGAGACAGCAAAACAGACCGTCATGGACAGGATCCCTGGCATAGATGCCGGAAACATCTACATCCATCCGGACTATGACGACGGAATCTCTCTCTATGAGGGGGAAGCCTACTATGCGGAGGTAAAGTATGAATTTGAGATCAACGCAGAAAACGGAAACATCATCAGCTGGGAAGCAGAATCCATCTACGACTGAGAAAAAGCCGTTAAAAGTAAAGGTTGAGACAGTCCTGATCATCATTGCCATGACAGGGCTTGTCCTGACCAGCATCACGATCGGGAACAGGATACACCATCATCAGATGTTAAGGGATATCCGTATCAGGTTCGAGCAGCTTCATGACCGGATCGAAGATCAGGACACCGATACAAAAAGTGTTTGAATTTGGCAACTTTGGAAATGAACTCAGACCATAACAGAAATTTTAAAGTAGAAGCACTCTAATAGAATGAGCGATCAGATGAGAACCTGATTAGAATCCATTCTATTAGGGTGTTTTTTAGTAAAAAATAACTTTCGATTTCACGTAAGTTCATTGTGTCGTTTTATGTCGGGTAAAATGAAAAGAAAATGTTAAGAGTCAAAATAAGGTATGGAGGGGATTAGAATTGCAGGATGATAAAATGCCAAAGGTGTTTATTTCATATTCTTGGAGCAGTGATAGACTTGTACTAGAGCTTGCTCAACGCTTAATTTCTCATGGAGTGGATGTTGTGCTTGATAAATGGGAACTAAAAGAAGGGCAAGATAAGTATGCATTTATGGAAAGATGTGTTAATGATCCTGACATTACAAAGGTACTTATAATTTGTGATAGGGTATATGCACAAAAAGCAAATAATCGAACAGGAGGTGTTGGTGATGAGACTGTAATTATTTCTGGTGAAATATATGGGAAAATGAAACAGGAAAAATTTATTCCAATCATTGCTGAAAGAGATGATGAGGGAAATGAGTACTTGCCAGCCTATATAAAAACGAGAATATATATAGATCTTTCAGATACAATAAAATATGAAGAACAATATGAAAAATTACTTCGGAATATATATGAAAAACCACAGCTTGTGAAACCAAAATTAGGAAAAAGACCAGAGTGGTTGGATGAGGAAAAGACAAATTTTTTTCCATTAAAAGATTTAATTCGTCAAATTCATGGAAGTAATATCTTAAATAAAAGTTTTGCTGTTTTTGCATAAAAAGTACCCAAAGAATATTTCAATTATTGATAAGTTGGTATTGGCAATTGTGAAGACCTTTAATGTTGATGAAGCAACTGCATGGGTTGAAGGAAAGAAACAGGATTTAATTAAATTGGATACAGTGACAGAAAATGCATTTAATGAGATATCTGAAAATAAGGGCATAGAGATAGCTAAATTTATCAAGAATATCTCACCTGATAATATGTATATATTATGCAAAAGTAAGATTTCAGAAGTAGGAGAACTGATTAACAGTAACGGTGCGTTATATTTAGATTTTGAAAGTGCTTTGCCATATTATGAGAAAAATGGAATATTAACAGGAAATGATCCAGAGACAACAGAATTTAATGATATTATGAATTTTTTGTATATGGGAAGAAAAGAAAAAATTAAAGAAATATCAAATGAAAGTAATCCGTATGTGATCTTAAACTTTATGTTTTAAAAAGAGGTATAAATGTCAAAATCAAAATGTAAGAGGAAAATTATAATTAAAAGAATTTGAAATCTTTAGAGGTATAATACATATGCATTACCATGAAATCGGGAATGGCATAAGAACGTTGAAGTAAAATGGGTATTTGGAGTAGAAAATAAAGATGATAGAAAAAGTACAGGAAAAGAGCAATACAGAATGTGATGTGAACTACTATTCATGGGGGAGCGCAAGGATCAGCCATATCCTGCGAAATCCCTTTTATAAGGGCGCACATCTTGTCTGCCGGACGCACCAGAAAGGCATCCGCTCCAATACCTATGACATTATCCCCCGTGAGGAATGGGAGGTCATTGAGGGCTGCCATGAGGCGATTGTGACGCCGGAGGAATGGGAACAGGTGCAGGAACTCATTGACCGCAGGCCAACCATTATGAAAGGCAACGCCTGCCCCTTCTATAACCTGTTCCATGGGCTGGTCTACTGCGCCACCTGCGGGAAATCCATGCAGGTGCGGTATGAAAAGGTCGGCAGAACCGGCAAGAACCGCTTCACCGGCGAAATGCGGGAGCCGATTGACAGGGCATACTATATCTGCCAGACCTACAACCGGCTGGGTAAGAACGCCTGTACCAGCCACAAGATTGAAGCAAGGGATTTGTATAATCTGGTGCTGAAGGATATACAGGAACTGGCGGCGCAGACCATGAAGGACGCCGATGCGTTCTACCAGCGGCTCAGCAGCTGGATGGAGCGCCGGTATCTGGTGGATGCTTCCCAGACCGAGAAGGAACGGAAACGGCTGGAAGCCCGGAATCAGGAAATTGACGGGATGTTTTTAAGCCTGTACACCGATAAGGCCAAAGGCATCCTGACCGAACAGCGGTTTATGAAGCTGACGGCGGCGCTGGAACAGGAACAGGAATCGAACCAGAAGCGCCTGCATGACCTGGCGGTGATGCAGAGCCGGGCTGACGCCCAGGAGAGCGAAGTCCGCACCTTTATCAAGGAAATCCGGCGTTATTCCGCCATTGAGGTACTGGAAGAGGCGGTACTGAACCGGCTTATCAGCAAAATCCTGATCGGCGAGGTCAAAAAAGTGGACGGCCAGAAGGTGCAGGAAGTCAGGATCGTTTATAACTTTGTCGGGGAAATCCCGGAGATTGCAACATAAAAACTTTACCCCATCCCTAAACAACCGAGAGATGGGGTAAAATTTTTTGTTGATCAGAAATGTAAATTAAAAAGTGAGTATGGGAAAAATGCTCTAAAAAATACAAATATTGTTTGAGGGAAAAGTCTCACCGCTTATGAGAATGTTCGTAATCAGTTAATGCCTGTAAAGCTTTGGGAGCTAATGGGAACAGTGCTATCATGTTAAAAATTGTCATCAGACCGACCCCAACGTCTCCCAAATCCCATACAAACTGGTATGCTGCAATGCCGCCGATAAAGAGCATTACAAGGGTCAGTACCTTGTAGAGCGTCTGAGAGAGCCAGTTATCGCCAAACAAATACGCCACATTTGATCTTGCATAAAACAAAATTCCTAAGAATGTGGAAAAGCTAAATAAAAACAGAATTAGTGCGATGAACACAACACCAAATTCGCCAAAATAGTATGCCATAGCAGCTTGCAGTAAATCCATACCTGCTAACCCCTCGGTTAATTCCTGAGGCACTAAGAGCATAATCATCGCTGTACAGGTGCAGATTATATATGTATCGATGAATACTCCGAGAGCCTGAAAAAGCCCCTCCTTGGCAGGATGGTCGATATCCGCAGCGGCAGCCGCACAGGGGGCGGAACCAGATCCTGCTTCGTTAGAGAATAATCCACGCTTCGCACCGTTCATGATCGCTGCGCCGATACCTCCACCAACAGCTTGCCGCAGACCGAACGCCTCGCTGAAAATCCGGCTCAAAACATCGGGAAGCTGACCAGCATTTTTGACAATAATGAAAATTGTAAGGAAAAAGTAACATGCGGCCATGATTGGCACCATGATATCCAGAACTTTGACAGTGGCGTTTTTCCGCAACACAATTATCGCAGCAATAGCAACTAGAAAAATTGTGGTATACAGCGGAGGAATGTGGAATGCATTTTCAAAAGAAGATGCGACCGAGTTGCTGATCACCTGACTGATTCCACACCAGCAGAGAAGCCCGGATAAGGCAAACAGACATGCGAAGAGGGAATATCTTTGTCTCTTACTCCTTGATGCGAACAGTACGTGGAGATAATACGCCGGACCACCACGGTAACCACCATACAGCGGATCCTTTTCCTTGTAGATTTGGGCCAAAGTCGCCTCTATAAAGGCAGTAGATGCGCCCAAAAGTGCAATGAGCCACATCCAGAATACAGCACCTGCACCTCCTGCGGAGATGGCAGCCACAACGCCCATCAGATTGCCCATGCCTACGCGGCAAGCCGTAGATACAATCAGTGCCTGCAAGCCAGAGATACCGTCAGAATTTTTGGTTTTGTTATTCTCTAGTGTTATACGGATCATTTCTGGGAACATTCGGAGAGGAAGAAAGTGAGTGCGGATCGTAAAATAGATTCCGGCTGGCACCAAAATCATAACCAGAAGGGATATTCCCAGTGTACTTCCTCCTGGAAGCGGGATCTGCACCAGATCTCCCCATAAAAAGTTATAAATTGCATTAATTAATGATATCATCTTAAAAAACATCCTCTCATGATAGGGTAAAATTTCCAAATACAGGTACCAGGACTCATTTGGCAGACATGTGTTCTCCTTTAACATCTGGTTCAATCAAAATAATGAAATCGGTAGTTTATCCTCTCAGATATTTCTTTGCCAGACGGCTGAACACAGCAAGAGACCGTTCTATCTGCTCGGTTGGAACACAATAGGAGATGCGTACATGTCCAGGGCAACCAAAGCTACTACCCGGCACTAGAAGGAGATCCATCTTCTGGGCTGCTCGGGCGAAAGCAACATCATCCTCATCAAGACTCTTGGGGAAGAGATAGAAAGTGCCTCCGGGTACGACACAGGTGTAGCCCAGATTCCTCAGGCTATGGGTGAGGATGCGAGCGTTTTTCTCATAGACAGAGAGGTCAGCCGTTAGGTCGCAACAGGCTGCTACCAATCGCTGGATCAGGCTAGGGGCGCAGACATAACCTAATTTGCGCCCTGCCCCTGCTATGGCGGAATATACCTCTTTGCTTTGTTCTGCCGAGGCAGGAACATAAACATAACCAATTCTCTCCCATGGGAGAGAGAGTGATTTAGACCAAGAGTAGCAGACAATCGTATTCGGGTAAAAATGGGGAATCCAAGGCGCTGTCTTGCCGCCAAAGACAATCTCTCGGTAGGGTTCATCGCTGATGAGATAGATCGGTTGACCGAGGGCTCGGCTTTTCTCCCCCAACAGCTCTCCCAGATAGGTAAGTGTCTTTTCGTCATAAAGTACACCAGAGGGGTTATTAGGAGAATTGATAATAACTGCTTTAGTCCGTTGAGTCAGCAAAGACTCTAGCTTCTGAAAATTGATCTGAAAAGTATCGATATCTGCTGGGCAGATCTTGACCACACCGCCCGCAGCCCGGATAAAGACGACATATTCCGGAAAATAGGGGGCAATAAGTACCACTTCGTCTCCTGGCTCACTCAAGGCATGAAGGCAGCAGACCAGGCTGGCTGCAGCTCCGCAAGTAAGATAGAGCTCCTCCCCCCTTGCAATCTATCGCAAATCGACGGGAAAGAGAAGACGCAATTCGCGTTCGGACTTCTGGGTCACCTGCGGCGCTGGTGTAACCGTGGAGAAGGCAGGGCTCCATCTCACGGATGAGGCGTTCGATTTCCATCGATACCTGAGGGGGTGGAGGTACACTGGGGTTTCCAATGGAGAAGTCAAAAATATTTTCCCGGCCAACCACTTTGGCTCGCTGATTTCCATACTCAAAAAGTTCCCGTATTACTGATCGAGTTTGTCCAAAAGACAAGGATTCCTGATTTATCATCTTGTTTTCTCCCTATTAAATGTTGCTTCTTATGTCGCTTCTTCTGTTCTGCTTATGAACACTTTAAAAGATTCGCACATATTATAGTTGACAGAAAAAAATTACTACCACTTAACCAGTTGTTGCACCTTCTGGTTTGCCTCTTGTAAAACGGCAGCAGACGCAAGCAACGCCTGATGTTCCTGATTTGTCAGGTGATACTCTACCAACTCTCGAATACCAGACCCATTCAGAACAGCGGGAATACCTAAATAGAGGTCGGAGAGTCCATATTCCCCATGCGGCATGACAGACAGGGGCATAACAATGTTTTCATCCTGTATGATAGCCTTGATCATTCGTGCTGCAACAGCAGCAATACCATAATTAGTAGCGCCTTTCTGTTTTACAATCTGATAAGCAATTTTGGCAATTTCTTTTCTAATTGAATCCAACTCCACATAACGAAACCTCTCCGGGCTATCTCGCAGGATATCTATAATACGCTTTGCGCCGACTGTTACTTGGCTCCAGAGAATCATTTGTGAATCTCCATGTTCTCCCATGCACATGGCCTCCAGGCTGCGGGCATCAACACCAATCAGGTCAGCCAAAAAATAACGCAGGCGTGCAGAATCCAAGGCGGTTCCTGTTCCCATAACCTTTGAGTCCGGCAGACCGGAGATACTTTTGACCAGATAGGTCATAGCGTCCACAGGATTTGTGATGACCAGAAAGATTCCATGAAAGCCGCTATCCATAACTGCTCTGGTGATGGAAGCTACAACAGTAGCAGCGTTTTCCAACATGTCCAGCCGAGTCATGCCCTCTGTATAGGGGACGCCCACAGCCAATACAATAATATCTGCATCAATACAGTCCGAATATGTTCCTACACTGATTTGGATATTACTATCGTAATATCCCACAGAGTGATTCAAGTCGGTGACTTCTGCCCACGCTTTTTCTGCATTTCTGTTGATTAGCACTAGATTGTTGCAGGTGTTGCAGATTACAAGATGATGAGCCAGAGCAGTACCTACATTGCCAGCACCGATAATGACAACTTTGCTTCTTCCAATAGCCATAAAATCCTCCTAATTCGAAGATGTACAGTTGAATTTCCTGCTTTAATAGTGTATCATAGGATTGATGATTAAGGAAACAAATGATTTTTATTATTATAATTACATTTTTTAATTAATGGAGAAACATGGATCTAAGATTGTTTTCCACCTTTCTAAGGGTGGCAGAATTGCAGAATTTTACAAAAGCGGCGGAGCAACTAGGTTATTCTCAGGCTACTGTCACAGTTCAGATTCACCAGCTGGAGCAAGCACTGGGGATCCAGCTTTTTGAGCGAATTGGGAAACGAGTTCGGATGACCGAGCATGGAGAACAGTTTATCCCCTATGCCATAGAGATATTAAAGGCTGAACAAAACGCAAAAGATTTTCTTCGTGAACCAGAAAATCCTTCAGGACGTTTACGAATCGGTACGGCGGAATCTCTTCTGCTGAGCGTTCTTACGCCCATTCTGATGGAATACCACCATCGTTATCCGGATGTAATGGTCAGCATCCACACAGGTTTGATTCATGAACTGTTCGATATGGTTCGACAGAATGATGTGGATCTTTTATTCTTTCTGGACAAGAAAACAGATTTTGCAGATTGGGTCAAGTTGCTGGAACAGCAGGAACCCATCCTATTTGTTGCTTCCCACGATCATATGATTTGTCGCAAGAAAAAAGTATCTTTAGCGGAAGTGGTGCGCGAACCCTTTGTGCTAACGGAAAAAAGTGTCAGTTACCGCTATGATCTGGAGCAGCTTCTGGCGGAAAAAAAGCTGGAAATACACCCTTTTCTGGAAACCGGTAACACGGACATCCTCGTCAGAATACTGCTTCATGGCAACTGCTTGTCTTTCCTTCCGCAATATGTGGTTCGTCCTTATCTCCTATCCGGGAAAATGCAAACCGTAGATGTTGAGGACTGTCGTATTCAGATGTGGAGTCAGCTGGTGTATCACAAAAACAAATGGGTTACACCCCAGATGAACTGTTTTATTACGCTCATGAAAGAAAAAATGGGTAAAGTAATATAATGCTTTTTATAGCTCTTCTCATTTCAGAGAAGAGCTATTTTTATGCTCATTTTAAATTTACCGCTTGACATTGTGGCAAAGATTTGGTAGCTTTCGGTTGTCTGGTATTCTAGTATTAAAAATACTTGCTATTCCACACCAAAAAAAATCCTTTGAAAAACCCATCAATATTTGCTATAATAACAAATGCATCTATGCATGATGCAAATATACTATAATTAGAAATCGAGGAATGTAACATGGCATTATTGGAACAGTGGCAGAAAGTTGCCTATAATGAGAAAGCAGATAGAGGTGAATTACAGAGATTCTGGCAGAGATACTTCCTTTTAGAGAAGGGCGTATACGAACAGCTTTTAACAAATCCTGATGAGAAAGTAGAAGGAACTGTAAAAGAGCTTGCAGAGAAGTACAACCTCAGTGTTATGGAGATGACAGGATTCTTAGACGGAATCAACGACAGCTTGGTAGAGGCTAATCCAATCGACACCATGGAAGAAGATACAAAAGTTAACCTTGTTTTTGACAAAGAAAAATTATACAAAAACATGGTTGACGCAAAAGCAGACTGGTTATATGAATTACCACAGTGGAAAGAGATTTTTGATGATGAGAAGAGAAGAGCTTTATTCTTAGAGCAGAAGAAATCCGGCACTGTTCATGTAGGCAAAAAAGTCGGACGTAACGATCCATGCCCATGCGGAAGTGGTAAGAAGTACAAATACTGCTGCGGAAGATAGTCCGTCATATCGGAACTGCAAAAAATACTTTACAGATAGAAGAAAAGGGTATAGAATGACCCTAGTCAAAACGATGAAGAGAAGAGTAGCATAAGAAAAAGTCCCAGAGAGGAAGGCGTTTGGTGTGAGCATTCCGGCTAAGAATTATGTGAAGACCAGCTCTGAGTGACCCCAATCCGGTCCGGTGATACCGTTATCATCAAGAATGAGATTTCTCCAGAATGGACAGGCAGTAAGAAGTTTGATGTCTGATAGGATGGAGAGATGAAGATGGGTGGAACCACGATAAGTATATCGTCCCTGATATTGTAGGAATGCAGTATCAGGGATTTTTTATGTTATCTAATATACAAAAGTATAGAGGAATGTGGCACAGAGAATCGGAGATACTTCCTACAGAAACTTATTTTTATATAGCGAAAGGAAATGAAGAAAATGGTAGATTTTAAAGCAGACGAGAGACTGAATACTTTAAACCATTCCTGCGCACATGTGATGGCACAGGCAGTAAAACACTTATACCCACAGGCAAAGTTCTGGGTAGGACCAGTTGTAAAAGAAGGTTTCTATTATGATATTGACCTTGGCGATGATATCATCAACGACGAAGCAATTGCAGCAATCGAGAAAGAGATGAAGAAAGTCTGCAAAGAAGGCAAGAAGATTTACAGACGTGAGATTTCCAAAGCAGAAGCAATGGAAATGTTCAAAGATGATCCATACAAACTGGACTTAATTGAAGGTCTGGAAGATGGAAACATTTCTGTTTACGATCAGGGAGATTTCACGGATCTCTGCCGTGGACCTCACGTAGACAATACAAAGTTATGTAAGAACTTCAAACTTGTAAAATACTCTGGTGTATATTGGAAAGGTGATGCAAACAATCACGTAATGCAGCGTATTTACGGTGTATGTTTCCCGACACCGGAAGAGTTAGAGGAGCACTTAAAACTTCTTGAGGAAGCAAAAGACCGTGACCACAGAAAAATCGGTAAAGAGATGAATCTTTTCATGTCGGATGACCTTGTTGGACGTGGACTTCCAATGTTCCTTCCAAAAGGATACACAGTATGGCAGGAACTTGAAAATTATATCAAAGCAAAAGAGAGAAAACTTGGATATCTTCATGTTATGACACCTTGTGTTGGTACGGTTAATCTGTATAAAACATCCGGTCATTGGGATCATTACAAAGACAATATGTTCCCTGCAATGGAAGTGGAGGGAGAGTCCTTTGTTCTCCGTCCAATGAACTGCCCGCATCATATGATGATTTATGCAAACAGAATGCATTCCTACAAAGATCTTCCAATTCGTATCGGTGAGATCGCACATGATTTCCGTTTCGAAGCCAGCGGTACTTTAAAAGGTATCGAGAGAGGACGTCATTTCTGCCAGAACGACGCACATCTTTTCGTGACACCGGAACAGATTGAGTCAGAGTTCTCACAGGTTGTAGATCTGATTTTTGATACTTACAAGGATTTCAACATCACAGATTACCGTTGCGTGCTCTCCTTAAGAGATCCTGCTGATAAAGTAAAATATCATGATGACGATGAGATGTGGAACACAGCAGAGAATGCACTCCGAAAAGTATTAGATGACCTCGGAATCGACTATACAGAGGAAATCGGTGAGGCTGCATTCTACGGACCAAAACTTGACGTAAACGTAAAACCGGCAATCGGAAATGAATACACACTTTCCACCTGCCAGCTTGACTTCTGCTTACCTGCAAAATTCAATCTGACATACATTGACAAAGATGGCACAAAGAAAACACCAGTTGTTTTACACAGAGCAATCCTTGGTTCCCTTGACCGTTTCATGGCTTATATCTTAGAGGAAACAAAAGGAAATCTGCCACTCTGGTTAGCACCGGTTCAGGCAAGAATCATTCCGGTTAAAAATGAGGATGAAGAGTTGAATGCATACTCACATGAACTTCTCAGCTATCTGGATGAGAACGGTATCCGTGTGGAAATCGACGAGCGTGCCGAGAAACTAGGCTACCGTGTAAGAACTGCACAGGTAGAGAAAGTTCCTTACCTCATCATTCTTGGTAAGAACGAAGTAAAAGACGGAACAGTAAGCTACAGACTTCATGGCGAACAGGCTACCACAACAGTTCCAAAAGAAGAGTTCCTTGCAATGTTAAAGGATGAGATCGCAACAAAGAAGATCAATCCTGCCGCATTAAAATAAAAATGAATAAAAATTGAAAGAAGGGCATATGTCAGAAAATTATGGCATATGCTCTTTTACATATTTTTTTCGAAAACTGCCATACTAATCTAAGACAATTGCGAAACTCATGAAAACCTAAGTTGAATTGTGAAAAATTAACAAAAGACATGAAAGACATTGGGGAACCGCCGGCTCTTAGAAGGCAGATACAACTTTTTTCAATCAGGTCTGTGCATTTACTGCACAGACCGTGCGAAAGTGATTCAAGTGTGAGCAAATTCCTATCTGCGAAGCAGATTTTAAATGAATTTGCGAAGTACTGCGAAGAATGAGCAGTACCGTTGCGAGTGACACATAGCGAAAGCGTGTCTTGAATGTTTTTGTTAATTTTGAACAATTTAAAGAAGATTATGAGGAGTTTCACAATTGTCTGACAGATTTGAAGGAAAAGGAGAAAAAAGTATGGCATATTTGGATTGTTCAGTGAAAAGCTGCACCTACAATAATGAAGACGGCTGTTGCTGCAAAGGCGACATTCAGGTGGAGGGACGCGAAGCAACCGAAGCACAGAGCACCTGTTGCGGAAGTTTCAAAGACCGCGGAACAAACGGTGCAGCCTGTAACGCATTAAAAGATGTTTCCAAGGAAATCGACGTTGCGTGTGAGGCAACACACTGCCGTTTCAATGAAAATGAGAAATGTCACGCAGATCATATCGGTATTTCCGGTGCCGGAGCCTGCACCTGTGGAGAGACAGAGTGCGCAAGCTTCGAGTGCAACTGTAAATATGAATAATTAATACAGGTATGAAACTGGTCTGCACATGCTCCATTTGTGCAGACCATAAAAAAGCAGGATAAGAAAATTTACATCTGTAAAGCAGGATTCCAGTGCTTTAAAACACAAAAACTACACAAAAAGTTTACAAAGATACCCTTGTTTCTTTTGCCGCGGAGATGTAGTATGGGAGTTGGAAAAACAAAAAGATTCCTGTTTGGAGGCGGTACTTATGAGAAAAAAATCACATATTTCACTGGCACGTTACATTGTAAATAATATGGAAGACAATGATCTGAAAAAACATAAATTATCTTTTTACATCGGAAGTGTTCTGCCGGACATTAAGCCATCTTTCGTCTATAAGCGCCATGAGATGGAAGGAACTTACCCGGATATCAGACGCCATATTGAGCGCCTTTCCGAGGGCAGAAAACTGGTGGAGAAGAAAAAAGGACGCAAGTATTACATGGATCTTGGACAGATTAGCCATTATCTGGCAGATTATTTTACTTATCCGCACAATAAAATCTATCCGGGAAGTCTGAAGGATCACTGCTCTTACGAGGAAAAATTAAAGCGGGATCTGCGGAGATATATCAGGACGGACGCTGCAAAACCGCATAAAGCAGATCATCTGGAATTTAAAAATGCCAAAAATCTTTGTGATTTTATCCAGAAATCCCATGATGATTATCTTGTGAGAAAGCATGATGTGGAGGATGATATCCATCACATTGTGGAGGTGAACTACAAGGCAATGGAGACAATGATACATTTACTCGCCGAGAAAAGGGCAGAATTCCGGTTAAAACATTCCTGAAAAATGAAAAACATACAAAAACGATAGGAAAACATACGAATCAAATATTAATTTTTTATGAACAGCGCATCCAAAGTCGAAAAATGGATGCGCTGTTTTTGTGGGAAATACGTGCAATTGTGAAAAAATCCGTTTGGAAATGTCGAATTTTGGAGAAAACTCATCACCTAATTCATTTGATTTTTGAATCTGCGGATAGTAATATGGAGAATATAAAAGAGAGGAAAAGAAAAAGGGGAAAAGAAAAAGGGACTATTCTCTGCTCCGGCAATTAGCAGAAATTTGAATTTGTAAAATTGCATTTTCCATTGAGGAAATCAGGAGGATTCATATGAGAAAGTTGAGTGAGTTACAGCAGGAAATCGAATCCGTTCGATTTGAACTGGATCAGGCACTTTTACGACAGGATAAGTTTGATAATTACTATCAAAAAAGTACAAAACTCGATCAGCTGATTGAAGAGTATATCGAGGAAACAGAAAGAAGTAAGTAGAGAAGAATGGAAAATAATGCCAAATCAGGAAATAACTGGTCTGGCATTATTTTTTTGCGCTAAAATATTGATTTTTTCTTAAGAATAGTCTAATATATGTTTAAAAGTGGTGGAAAGTGGTAGAGAATGGTTCGAAGTGGTGGCAAAAGACCACAGAAATGGAAAATCAAGAGGAACCAGCTGCCGCACAAAGGCAGGTGATTGTGTCATGTTTATGGGAGAATACAACCACACAGTTGATCCAAAAGGCAGACTGATAGTTCCGGCAAAATTCAGAGAGCAGCTTGGCGATGAATTTGTAGTGACAAAGGGACTTGATGGATGCTTATTTGTGTATACGTTAGAAGAATGGCACAACATCGAAGAAAAATTTAGAAATATTTCCATGACTTCCAAGGATGCAAGAAAGTTTTCACGTTTCTTTTTTGCAGGAGCAGCTTCCTGTGAACTGGACAAGCAGGGAAGAATCCTTCTTCCACCAGTTTTAAGAGAATATGCAAATCTGACAAAAGATGTCGTTTTAGTCGGAGTCTTAAGCAGAGTGGAAATCTGGGACAAAGACAGATGGCAGGAGAATACATATGATGAAGATGAGATGGATGAGATTGCAGAACACATGGCAGATTTAGGGTTCAGCATCTGATCCGCAGAGAATAAAAAAAGAGAGCCAGAGCAAAAGTCAGGCAGAGAGGATCACAATGGAATTTAATCATTATTCAGTATTACTAAATGAGACAATTGAAAATTTGAATATCAAGCCTGACGGAATCTATGTGGATGGAACACTTGGCGGTGGCGGACATGCTTACCAGGTGGCTTCACGGTTATCAGAAAAAGGCAGGCTGATCGGAATCGATCAGGACGCGGATGCAATCGCAGCCGCCGGAGAAAGATTAAAGGAATTTGGTGACAAGATCACCATTATCCGAAGCAATTACGCCAACATGAAAGAGGAACTTCACCGCATTGGCGTGGAAAAGGTGGATGGAATCGTGTTGGATCTTGGCGTATCTTCGTTTCAGTTAGATACACCGGAGCGTGGTTTTACTTACCGTGATGAGAATGCTCCACTTGATATGAGAATGGATGACAGACAGAGCCTGACTGCAAAAGATATTGTAAACGGATACAGTGAGATGGATCTTTACCGTATCATCCGTGATTATGGTGAGGACAAGTTCGCAAAAAATATTGCAAAACACATCGTGCAGGAGAGGGCAAAGAAACCGATCAAGACAACCGGAGAACTGACAGAGATCATAAGGGCTTCCATTCCAATGAAAGTTCAGGTGACCGGTGGACATCCGGCAAAAAGAACCTTTCAGGCAATCCGTATTGAGCTGAACAAAGAGTTAGAAGTACTGCAGAATAATCTGGATGATATGATCGACCTTTTGAATCCGGGTGGAAGAATCTGTATTATCACGTTCCATTCCTTAGAGGATCGAATTGTAAAGACGAATTTTAAACGAAATGAGAACCCATGTACCTGTCCGAGCGATTTTCCAGTGTGTGTATGTGGCAAAAAATCCAAGGGAAAGGTAGTCACAAGAAAACCGATCCTTCCTTCCGAGGAAGAATTAGAAGTGAACTCCCGTTCCAAGAGTGCAAAATTAAGAGTTTTTGAAAGGGTGTAGCAGATGCCGAACAGAACAGTAAATCACAACAATCGGAATAGAGCAGCATATCAGGTAGATGGCAACACCGTACGCCGTATGGAGGCGATGCCGGATTACCGCAAAGAGCGCAGAGACAGACAGGAGCGGGAACGCGAGGAAGAGCTGAGAAAACGCAGACGTGCCGTAGCCAGAAATCAGGAAAAAGCGCTTCGCATGAGCAAAAGTTATGTTGTATTCCTGACAATGGCAGTGACCGTATTTGGCATTTTCTGTGGAGCTTATATTAAGCTTCAGTCCGATGTGACTGCAAGAATGAAAAAAATAGCAAGCTTAGAGAGCCAGGTGACAGACCTTAAGGCTGACAATGACGAGGCTTACAAGAGAATTAATACCGCAGTAGATCTCGATGCGATCAAGGAGAAGGCAATCAATGAACTTGGTATGTTTTATGCAACACAGGATCAGATCGTCTACTACTCTGTAGATAAGACAGACTACATGAATCAGTATAATGAAATCCCGCAATAGGGGGATTTTCAGACAAAAAAATAATTCAGGTGGTAGAATGGCAAAAAGAAGACCGAAAAAGCCGATGTTAAAGTTTCCAAAGCGTATGCAGAAAAAAATGATCGTCATGTTTACGGTTGTTGCAGCGCTTATGATCGGACTCATCGGAAGACTGATGTATATTGAATACACCAGTGGAGAAAAATATGAGAAAATCGTTCTGGCACAGCAGGGCTATGACAGCCAGACAATTCCTTATCAGAGAGGTGACATTGTAGACGCAAAAGGAACTGTGCTGGCAACCAGTATCGCAGTTTATAATGTGATTCTGGACTGTTCCGTTTTAAATGATGATGAAAAATATGTGGAGCCGACGATCAATGCGCTTGTAAGCTGCTTCCCGGATCTGACGAGTGAACAGCTTTATTCTTATCTGAAAGACTCTCCGGACAGCAGATATATTGTGCTTGCCAAACGTTTATCCTATGATACGATCCAGCCTTTTGTGAATCTGCAGGAGGAGCGGGATGAAAAGGGAAAACTGGTTAATCCATATATCAAAGGTGTCTGGTTTGAAAAAGAGTACCAGAGACAATATCCATATGGAAAACTGGCAAGTTCTGTGATCGGGTTCACAACATCCGGTAACCTCGGAATTAATGGACTGGAAAATTATTATGATGACACGTTAAATGGAATTAACGGCAGACAGTATGGATATCTGAATTCAGACAGTAATTTTGAAAAAACGATCAAACCGGCAGTCAACGGCAATACGTTAGTGACAACGATCGATGCGACGATCCAGTCGGTGGTAGAGAAGAAAATACAGGAGTTTAATGAGGCCTATACAGATGGTTACAGAGAGGGTGAGGGCGGAGCAACAAGAATCGGCGTGCTCATCATGAAACCGGACAATGGCGATGTCCTTGCAATGGCACAGTATCCAAACTACGATCTGAGCAATCCATGGGATTTATCTGAGTATTATACACAGGAAGAGATCGATGCGATGGATGATGATGCGAGACTCGAAGCGTTAAATCAGTTGTGGCAGAACATATGTCTGACCTATACATATGAGCCTGGATCAACGGCAAAACCGTTTACGGTTGCGGCTGGCCTTGAGACAGGAACATTGTCGACAAATGATACCTTTTTCTGTGATGGAGCCGAACAGCTCAGCGGATTTACCGTAAAATGTGTTGCCTATAGAAAAGGTGGACACGGAATGCAGACTTTGGAACAGACATTGATGAATTCCTGTAATGATGCCCTGATGCAGATGTCCTACCGGATCGGGGCAGAGAATTTCACGGAGTACCAGCAGATTTTTGGATTTGGACAGAAAACGAACATTGATCTTCCGGGAGAATCGAGAACAGATTCCCTGATTTACACATTGGATACAACATCACAGCTGAGTCTTGCAACCAATGCTTTCGGACAGAACTTTAATACCACGATGATCCAGCTTGGAACTGCTTTCTGTTCTCTGGTCAATGGCGGTAAGTTATATCAGCCGAGAGTGGTAAGCAAGATCACGGATCAGAATGGAAATACGATTCAGGATATTTCCCCGACGTTGCTGCGTGAAACTGTATCTAAGACAACAAGTGATACATTAAAACAATACATGTACTCAACCGTGACATCCGGTACCGGAAATACGGCAAAAGTAGACGGTTACTCCATGGGAGGTAAAACCGGAACGGCACAGAAAGTGCCGCGTGATGGTGTGAACTATCTGGTTTCTTTTATCGGTTTTGCACCGGTGGACGATCCTCAGTTAATGATCTACTGTTTTGTGGATGAGCCGAACTCGCAGGATCAGCCACACAGCACATTTGCACAGAATATTGTGAGGGAGATTTTAGAAGAAGTACTTCCTTATATGAATATTTATCCGGATGAGGAGACGACAGGCTTACATTCTGGGTGGGATATTACCGGAACGGATACAGGCGCAGCCGCTGTGACAGACCGTGTGACAGGAAATATTCCGGAGGAAGAACCGGAAGGAACGGATGATGTGCCGGATACCATGGAGGATATTCCGGGAGCCGGGGAAAACAACGAAGAAAACGCCGAAAATGATGGTGTAAATGCCGAAGAAGCAGGAACAACGTCCGATAACAGTGAATAAAAACATAACCTCATAAAAGTTGGAATAAAATGCAAGGAAGACTTTTATGAGGTTTTTGTTTTATGTATCGGAATAAGACCTTTAACCGCAAAAAGGTAATGATCGTATTCGTGGCAGTTTTTTTTATCATGATGTTTCTGATTGGAAGACTGGTATATCTGATGATCTTCTGCTCCGAATATTATGGAAATAAAGCGGAGAATCTTCATGAGAGGGAACGTGATATTAAGGCGGCACGGGGAAAACTTTTGGATGCAAACGGCACAGTGCTTGCCACAAACAAATCTGTGTGCACGATCTCCGTGATCCATAACCAGATAGAAGAACCCGAGAAAGTCATTGAGATGCTTGTGAGAGAACTTGGTATTCCGGAAGAGACTGCGAGAAAGCGCGTGGAGAAAGTCAGTTCCATCGAGCGTGTGAAAACAAATGTCGCAAAGGAGACCGGGGATGCAATCAGAGCCTATGGACTCTCCGGAGTGAAAGTGGATGAGGATTATAAACGATATTACCCTTATGGGACGCTCGCTTCCAAAGTGCTTGGATTTACCGGAGCTGACAATCAGGGCATTTTGGGACTTGAGGTAAAGTATGATGAATATCTTCAGGGAACCAACGGGAAAATCCTCACGTTAACCGATGCAAGGGGAATAGAGATCGAGAATGCCGGGGAGAGCAGATTAGAACCCGTGAACGGTTATGACCTTTGCTTATCATTAGATTACAATATTCAGATGTACTGTGAGCAGGCGGCAAAAAAAGTCTGCACGAAAAAATCGGCGGACAGTGTTTCCGTGATCGTGATGAACCCGCAGAACGGTGAACTTATGGCGATGGTGAATTATCCTGAGTTTGACCTGAACGATCCGTTTACACTGGTTGGGGACAACGGGGAAGCTGTGTCAGCGGAAGAAAAACAGAATCTGTTGAATAAAATGTGGCGAAACCAGTGCATCAGTGATACCTATGAGCCGGGTTCTACATTTAAGATTATTACGGCAGCGGCAGCGTTAGAAGAGGGAGTGGTAAAACTGGATGATACATTTTACTGCCCGGGTTATAAAATCGTGGAGGACAGACGTATCCGGTGTGCAAGAACGACAGGACATGGGGCAGAAACATTTGAGACAGGGATCATGAACTCCTGCAACCCGGTTTTTATGGAACTTGGCGAGCGGTTAGGCGCGGAGAACTTTGTCGGTTACTTCAAACAGTTCGGGCTGTTATCCAAAACGAATATTGATCTTCCGGGGGAAGCGGGAACAATCATGCATAAGACGGAAAATATTGGACCGGTGGAACTTGCGACAATCTCGTTTGGGCAGTCGTTTCAGATTACCCCCATCCAGCTTGTCACGACGGTATCTTCTATTATTAATGGGGGAACGCGCGTGACACCACATTTTGGCGTAAGCGTGCAGGATGCGGACGGAAATACAGTAAAAACGTTCTCCTATGAAACGCATGAGAATATCTGCACAGCAGAAACTTCGGAAACGATGCGCTATCTGCTGGAGAAAGTGGTGTCAGAGGGAACCGGAAAAAATGCCAAAATTGAGGGCTTTTCCATCGGCGGAAAGACAGCAACCTCACAGACACTTCCAAGAAGCGACCATAAATACATTTCATCGTTTCTCGGATTTGCGCCCGCTGACAATCCGCAGGTGCTTGTGCTTGTTGTTATTAACAATCCGCAGGGGATTTATTACGGCGGAACGATCGCTGCTCCTGTGGCGAAGGAAATATTCGAAAACATTTTGCCTTACCTTGATAAATGAGATGAAATAACGTATACTAGTTAGGCGAATTGAACGTTAGAAAAAATACAAGAGGTGTTTAGTCATGGATTATGAAATAGTGATACCAGTTTTGATTTCTTTTGCAATCAGTGCAATTTTAGGACCGATCGTGATCCCCTTTTTGAAACGGTTAAAGGTGGGGCAGACGGAGCGTAAAGAGTTGGAATCCCATTTGAAGAAAAATGGAACCCCGACTATGGGTGGACTTATGATACTGGCAAGTATTATCATTACCTCCCTGTTTTATGTCAAAGATTATCCGAGAATTATCCCAATCCTTTTTATGACCGTAGGATTCGGTGTGATCGGTTTTCTGGATGATTATCTGAAGGTAGTGCTCCGCAGATCAGACGGACTGCTCCCGTGGCAGAAGATGATCTTACAGTTTATTGTGACAACAGTATTTGCAGTTTACATGGTGCGTTATTCCGGAATTGAACTTACTATGTTGATCCCGTTTTCCGGCGGAAAGTACTTAAATATCGGATGGCTTGCGATTCCATTACTTTATTTTGCAGTGATCGGAACCGTAAACGGTGTGAATTTTACCGATGGTGTGGATGGCCTTGTGTCAAGTGTTACCATTATGGTTGCGACCTTTTTCTCCGTTGTGGCAATCGGAACGAATGCAGGGATTGCACCAATCACCTGCGCAGTAGCAGGAGCCCTGCTTGGATTTTTATTATTTAATGTGTATCCGGCAAGTGTTTTCATGGGAGATACCGGTTCCCTGGCACTGGGTGGCTTTGTTGTGGCAACTGCCTATATGCTCCAGATGCCATTATATATCCTGATTGTTGGACTGATTTATCTGGCAGAAGTCATATCTGTTATGGTTCAGGTTACTTATTTTAAATACACTAAGAAAAAAACAGGTGTTGGAAAGCGGATTTTCAGAATGGCTCCGCTCCATCATCATTTTGAGCTTGGTGGATGGTCAGAGACGAGAGTTGTCGCAGTGTTTGCAATCGTGACAGCACTGCTTTGCATGCTTGCATTATTAGGCTTATAAATCGCATTGGAAAATTGCAAAATGACCTGCCGGATTCGGACAGGAGATTGGAAGGATAAGACGATGAATTTAGAAGGAAAAAGAGTGTTAGTAGTAGGTTCTGGAAAAAGCGGGGTTGCAGCCGCAGAACTGCTCAGAAAAAAAGGAATCACATTTGTACTTTTTGATGGAAATAAAGATTTAGATGTGACAGCATTGATCGAGAAAAATCCGGTATTTGCCGGAGCAGAGATTCTTTTGGGAGAACTTGCACCGGAAGATATGGCGCGCATTGATCTTGTTGTGTTAAGTCCGGGCGTGCCGACAGACCTTCCGATGGTCAATGAACTTCGAAACAGACAGATTCCAATCTGGGGCGAAATTGAACTTGCCTATCATTTTGCAAAAGGAAGAATTATTGCAATTACCGGAACAAACGGAAAAACTACGACAACTTCGCTTGTGGGTGAGATCATGGCGAATTATTTCGATGATGTGAAAGTGGTCGGCAATATTGGAATCCCATACACATCGGTAGCGGCAGACACGACAGAGGATACTGTGACAGTCGCAGAGATCAGCAGCTTCCAGTTAGAGACAACACATGAGTTTGCGCCGGAAGTGACAGCTATTTTAAATATCACACCGGATCATCTGAACCGTCATCATACGATGGAATGTTATATCGAGACAAAAGAGAGCATTACAAAGAATCAGACCGCCGGGGATACCTGTGTGTTGAATTATGAGGATGAAGTGCTGCGCAGGTTTGGCGAGACACTTCAGACAAAAGTTGTATTTTTCAGCAGCAAGCGCAAACTGGAAAAGGGACTTTATCTGGACGGAGAAGATATTTTTTATGCAGACGGCACAACGGACACAAAAGTGATCAACGTAAACGAGCTGAATATTTTAGGAAAACACAATTATGAGAATGTCATGGCGGCGGTCGGAATGTCGGTAAGCTTTGGCGTACCGATGGATAAAATTGTGGAAGTGCTGAAACGTTTCCAGGCAGTCGAGCATAGAATTGAGTATGTGACAGAAAAACGCGGCGTGAAGTTTTACAATGATTCCAAGGGAACAAACCCGGATGCGGCAATCCAGGGAATCCGCGCGATGAACCGTCCGACACTGTTAATCGGTGGAGGTTATGACAAACAGTCTGAATATGATGAGTGGATTGAGAGTTTTGATGGCAAGGTGAAGAAACTCGTGCTGATCGGTCAGACGAAGGAAAAGATTGCGGAATGTGCGAAGAAACATGGCTTTGAGGATGTCATACTCTGTGATACATTTGAGGAGGCAATTGACACCTGTTATGCAAACGCAGTGAGCGGGGATGCGGTATTGCTTTCCCCTGCATGTGCAAGCTGGGGCATGTTCGCAAACTATGAGGAGCGCGGACGCATTTTTAAGGAATACGTGCGCAATCTGGCAGAATAAAAAATGTCAGGCATAATGGCATGACGTGCAGTAAATAAGAAATGAGGAATTGGAATGGCAAGAGGTCAGCAGACGGAAAAGAAAAAAAAGCCAATTAAATATTTCGATTACAGTCTTTTGTTTCTGATCATTTTTCTTTTGTGTTTTGGATTGGTCATGTTGTACAGTACCAGTTCCTATGCAGGTTCCAATAAGTTTGGGGATGCTTCCTATTTTGTAAAAAGACAGTTGTTTGCAACAGGACTGGGGATCGTGGGTATGTATATCGTATCTAAGATCCCATATCGGTTCTGGATGAAGGTGAGTTCCATGGCGTATCTGGCAGCTATCGTGCTCTGTACCGCCGTTATTTTTATTGGTACAGAGGCAAACGGTCAGGCGAGATGGTTAAAAATCGGGCCGTTATCTTTCCAGCCGTCAGAGTTTGCCAAGTTTGCGGTTATTATTTTTCTGGCAACGGTTATTTATAAGACACCACAGAAAATGGGTGAATTCATGAGCCTTGTCAAGATAATGGCAATTGTGCTTCCAATCGTTGCAGTGGTCGCCTACAATAACTTAAGTACAGCGATCATTATACTTGGAATTGCAGTCTGTATGTTGTTTGTTGCCAGTCCGAAGTATTCCCACTTTGTGTTGATGGCAGCGGCAGTCGGTGTGGTAGGTGTTGTTTTCATCAGTTTTGAGGCATACCGGATGGATCGTATCAAGATCTGGCTGAATCCGGAAGCCTACGAGAAGGGTTATCAGACCTTACAGGGACTGTATGCGATCGGTTCCGGCGGTTTATTTGGAAAAGGGCTTGGCGAGAGTATGCAGAAGCTGGGATTTATTCCTGAGGCGCAGAATGATATGATTTTCTCTGTTATCTGTGAGGAACTTGGACTTTTTGGCGCGGTGTGCGTGATCTTATTGTTTCTGCTGATGATCTGGAGATTTATGATCATTGCCAATAATGCGTCAGACCTTTATGGGGCGCTGGTCGTGGTTGGTATTATGGCGCATTTGTCCATCCAGGTTATTTTAAATATTGCGGTTGTGACCAATACGATCCCGAATACCGGTATTTCACTGCCGTTTATCAGTTATGGAGGTACTTCGGTTTTATTCCTGCTTGCAGAGATGGGGCTTGCGCTTTCCGTGGCAAAGGGAATTAAATTTGAGGTTAATTAAATATGATAAAAGAAGAGAGAAGAAGAAAAAAGCGCAGAAAGATAGGATTGTACATCCTGTTGATATTGATTCTGCTTATCGCAGCGGGCGTTTTCATTGTCATGAATGTTTTTACCGTGGAAAACGTTGTCGTGGAGGGAAATGAACTGTACAGCTCCACACAGATTGAAAACATGGTGCTGAATGATGAATATTCCTGGAATTCCCTGTATGTAGATCTGAAATACAGATTTGTGGATATCGGGGAAGTTCCGTTTGTAGATACGATGGAGGTTTCACTGGACAATCCCCATACCGTACATATTAAAGTTTACGAAAAAGGAATGCTCGGCTATCTTTATATTAATTCCATTGGTCAGAATGCTTATTTTGACAAAGATGGATTTGTAGTCGAGACATCTACGGAAGTGATTGACGGTGTGCCAAAGATCACAGGAATCTCCTGTGAGGAAGTGGTACTTTATGAGAAACTGCAATTAGAGAACAGTGATATTTTGCGGGATTTACTGAACCTGACACAGACTTTGAAAAAATATAATCTGCTCCCGGATGAGATCCAGTATGACAGTAACATGGAGCCGGTGCTTTACTATGGAACAATTCAGGTGAAAATTGGTTCTGAGGACAACCTGTCGCAGAAAGTTGTGAGGTTATCCATTATTTTGCCACAGCTTGACGGACTTAGCGGCACACTCCATTTAGAGACATGGACACCGGAGACGACCGACATTATCTGGGACAGGGCAGAAGAACAATCGGAAACAGAAGAGGAGACGACAGAAGAGCCTTCTGAGGAGCCGTCGGCAGATACACCAGCGGAAGAACAACCTGCACAGGATGTGCCGGCAGAGAATACACCGGCCGAAGAGCAGCAGCCAGCCGAAAATGCACCGGCGGAGGATATGCCGCCAGTGGAACAATAAAAACCGTAAAAAAACTTGATTTTTTTTGAAAAAGCGGTTGATTTGTTGTAGGAAAAATTATATTATAGTTTATAAGAGTTAAAAAACGCAAAATATAGTATGATTTCGAGAGTAGATAACTAAACAAAGTAGAAATGGGCTTGTCTGGTTATCATATTTGACATAAATATAGGGAGATATGAAGGAGGAACTACCTTGCTGGAAATTAGAACAACAGAAGCAGATGCCAGTGCAAAAATTATCGTGATCGGAGTTGGAGGAGCTGGTAATAATGCTGTAAATAGAATGATCGATGAAAATATTGGCGGTGTTGAGTTTATTGGTATTAACACAGATAAGCAGGCATTACAGTTATGTAAGGCACCGACATTGATTCAGATCGGTGAGAAGCTTACCAAAGGACTTGGTGCAGGAGCACAGCCTGAGGTTGGACAGAAAGCAGCGGAAGAGAGCGCAGAGGAGTTATCAGCTGCAGTGAAAGGTGCAGACATGGTTTTCGTTACCTGTGGTATGGGTGGTGGAACCGGTACAGGTGCCGCACCAGTCGTTGCCAAGATTGCAAAAGAGCAGGGAATCTTAACGGTAGGTGTTGTGACAAAACCTTTCAAATTTGAAGCAAAACAGCGTATGTTGAACGCAACCGGTGGTATTGAACGTTTAAAAGAGAGCGTAGATACATTGATTGTCATTCCAAATGATAAATTATTAGAGATCGTAGACAGACGTACTACAATGCCGGATGCATTGAAGAAGGCAGATGAAGTATTACAGCAGGCAGTACAGGGAATCACAGACCTTATCAATTTACCTGCACTCATTAACCTTGACTTTGCGGATGTTTCCACCGTTATGAAGGACAAGGGACTTGCACATATCGGTATTGGTTCTGCCAAGGGAGACGACAAGGCAATCGAAGCTGTAAAACTTGCAGTTGCCAGCCCATTGCTTGAGACAACTATTAACGGTGCAACACACGTTATTATTAATATTTCCGGAGATATCTCCTTGATGGATGCAAATGATGCAGCAAGCTATGTACAGGATCTTGCAGGAGATGATGCCAATATTATCTTCGGTGCGAAGTTTGATGAGTCTATGACAGATGAGGCAACCATTACGGTTATTGCAACAGGACTTGAGACTGCCGGTGCAAACGCAGCAGGCAAAATTGTTCCTAAGATGCAGTATCAGAACATGGGAACTGTTCCAAGACCGACAGCACCTGTAACACCAAGACCAGCAGCACAGGCTGGTTATACAGCTCCGGTACAGCCAAACCCGGCACCAACTTTCTCTGGTATTCAGAAACCGCGCCAGCCAGAAAGCTCTGTACAGCAGATGGATATCAAGATTCCGGATTTCCTTAAGAATTCCAGAAGATAATTACATAAGAAGATGACAGGATCGTTACATGAAGATCATAAGGTTTTCGTGTAACGGTCTTTTTTTGTCAGAAAAACTGGATGAACTTCTGAAAGTAGAGGGAGTGTTTTGACAAAAAAGATGGTTCTAAAAAAATATAATGTGACTATGGAGAAGGAAAAGGAGGGAGTGGTTCCAAATATATATTTTTTATGCAGATGTCTATCTGTTACAGAATCTGTGGATGGATTTTATTGCGCTTGCGGGCGCAAATTGTCTTTTGCGGCGCAGGGTAAAGGGAAGAAGACTGTGGTTTATTGCATTTCTGTCATCCATAGGAACTCTGATCATTACATTGACCGTTACGGAGCCTTTTTGCAGGGCGATTCTGATTCACTTCCTGCTCAATACAGGAATGGTTGTTCTGTGTTTTGGAAGAAGTCCGTGGCGTGAGTTTTTAGAAAACTGGGCAGTCATTTATCTGATGGTCATTTTCCTTGGCGGGGTTATGGAATTATTGAGAAGCAGTGCAACAGGAATGACATTTTTCTGGATTCAGGCGGTCATTGCGGCACTGGTTCTGTCGGTTGTTACATGGTATCTGGGACGTAGAAAACAGTTTGGAAATCAGCTTTTTCCAGTGACATTGGTGCATCGGGGGCATGCGATGGAAACTATGGGATACTGGGACAGTGGAAATCAGTTGAGAGATCCATATAATCATAGACCAGTATGTATTTTAAGTAAAAAAGTGGCCGCAAAGATCTTAAATCCGAAAAAGGACAGGGTACATTTTATCCCTTATTGTTCCCTGGGGCAGAAGGAGGGGCTTCTGCCGGTGACAGAGATCACATGCATAAAAATTCAGAATGGAAGGCACGAAGTCGAGATAAGACCGGCAACGGTTGGAATTGCAAATGAAGGATTATTGGAAGGAAAAGAATATGATATGATTCTTCATGCATCTATGCTGGAGTGTCAGGAAAGAGGAACAAAACATGATCATGAGACTTGTACTGCCAAGATATGAAAAGGTTCATTTTCTGTCCGGGATTTGCAGCCTTTTTTTGCGAAAGGAAGATGAGGTGCACTATATTGGAGGTGCAGAGATCCTGCCGCCACCGTTGGAGGGAGAGCGGGAAGCATACTGTATCCGGATGCTCGATGGTGTGCATGCAGAGCGGGCGAGAAAGGAGCTGATCGAACACAACCTGCGGCTGGTTGTATACATAGCAAAAAAGTTTGATAACACAGGGGTCGGAGTGGAGGATCTTATCTCCATAGGAACGATCGGTCTCATCAAAGGGATCAATACCTTTAATCCGGACAAAAATATTAAATTGGCCACTTACGCATCGCGCTGCATTGAAAATGAGATTTTAATGTATCTGAGGAGAAACAGCAAGACAAAACTGGAGGTTTCCATCGATGAACCCTTAAATGTGGACTGGGATGGAAATGAACTGCTCTTATCGGATATTCTGGGGACGGATGAGGATGTCGTGGGGAAAGACATGGAAACGGATGTAGAGCGGAAACTGTTAAAGACTGCGATCGAAAAGCTGTCTGGAAGGGAACGGATGATCATCGAACTGAGGTTCGGACTGAATACTTCTGATGGGGAGGAGAAGACACAGAAAGAGGTGGCAGATATGCTTGGAATCTCCCAGTCCTATATCTCAAGACTTGAGAAAAAAATTATGGGAAGATTGAAAAAAGAAATTGTACGATTTGAATAACAGGAGTATAATTGTGTTATAAATTAAAGGAAAAGTCGAACTATTTGACAATGGGAACAGACAGTGGACAGATGAGACAACATGCAGCAGATGACTGCATGGGGATCAGATGAAAACGGACTGGAATTTACAGACAGGGGGAAGGACAGATGCAGATAGAATTCTTGGGTGCAGCGCATGAGGTGACAGGAAGCTGTCATTATGTAACATTCGGGGATAAACATGTACTGGTGGATTGTGGTATGGAGCAGGGACCGGATCTGTATGTGAATCAGGAGATTCCGGTGAATGCAGCAGCGGTGGATTATGTGTTCGTGACACACGCACACATTGATCATTCCGGTCTGCTGCCGCTATTGTATAATCATGGATTCCGGGGACAGATTTTTGCGACAGAGGCAACAACGCAGCTCTGTAATATCATGTTAAAAGACAGCGCACATATCCAGATGTTTGAGGCAGAATGGAGAAACCGGAAAGCAAAACGGGCCGGAAAACCGGAAGTGGTACCAATGTACGATATGAATGACGCAATGGGGGTGCTGACACACTTTGTGCCGTGTGAATATAACAGCATTGTGGAGATCTGTGACGGATTAAAGGTACGGTTTGTGGATGCAGGACATCTGCTCGGCTCATCAAGCATTGAGATGTGGATCAGAGAGGATGATGAAGAAGTCAAAGTTGTATTTTCGGGGGATATCGGAAATGGTAATCGTCCACTGATCAAAGATCCACAGTATATCAAAGACGCGGATTATGTTGTGATGGAGTCCACGTACGGTGACAAAGAGCATGAGACACCGCCGGACTATGCAGCCGCACTTGCAGGGGTATTGAAGGATACCTTTACAAGAGGTGGAAATCTTGTGATCCCTGCATTTTCCGTAGGAAGAACGCAGGAGATGCTTTACTTTATCCGAAGGATCAAGACGGAACATCTGTTGCCGGAGTTTGAAAATTTCCCGGTGTTTGTCGATAGTCCGCTGGCAGTGGAGGCAACTACGATCTTTAATAAGAACGTGGAGGACTGTTTCAGCGAGGAAGCGTTGGATCTTGTGCATCAGGGAATTAACCCAATCGGTTTTCCGGGACTGCGCATGGCGATCACGAGTGATGAATCCAAGATGATCAATTTCGACGAGCAGCCGAAAGTTATTATTTCCGCATCCGGTATGTGTGAGGCAGGACGTATCCGTCACCATTTAAAACACAATCTCTGGCGGAAGGATTCCACGATTTTATTCGTGGGGTATCAGGTTCCGGGTACGCTTGGCAACTCGCTTTTGAACGGAGCAAAGCAGGTAAGGCTTTTTGGTGAGACCATCGAGGTGCATGCGAGGATCGAGAATCTTCCGGGAATCAGCGGACACGCAGACCGGAATAATCTGACAAAGTGGATTGGGGCATTTGAGACACCACCGAAAAAAGTGTTTATTGTACATGGGGACGACAAAGTGACGGAGAATTTTGCGGCGCATGTGCATGAAGTATATGGGTATGACACGTATGCACCATATAGCGGCGATACGTTTGATCTTGTGACGGGAGAGCAGATTGCGGACGGAAGCAGAGAGATGATTGAGAAGAAGAAAAATGGATCATCAAAAGCTTCCAGCAACGTATTTGCAAGACTTCTTGCGGCAGGACAGAGGCTGCTTGAGGTTATTAATAAGTGCGAGGGTCTGCCGAACAAGGAACTTGCAAAATTTGCAGATCAGATTAATGCATTATGTGATAAATGGTCGAGATAATATTATAGGGTAAGATATTGGCGGATGGTTTTCAATGCAGACTTTTCCAGACGGCTGACCTGTGCCTGGGAAATATGGATCTCATCCGCCACTTCCATCTGTGTTTTTCCTTCAAAAAAGCGGAGGTTGATAATGAAGTTTTCGCGTTCTGACAGGTGGTTCATGGCATCACTCAGTGAGAGCTTTTCCACCCAGTTTTCTTCTTTATTTTTCTTATCACTGATCTGATCCATGACATAGAGGGTATCGCCCCCATCGGTGTAGACCGGATCATAGAGGCTTACCGGACTCTGAATCGCATCCAGTGCGTATAAAATGTCTTCTGCGGCAACCCCGGATTCCTCTGCGATCTCCTGCAGGGTAGGTTCCTTAAATGAATTTCTGGACAGAACTTCCTTGGCATGGATCGCTTTGTAGGCAGTGTCGCGGAGGGAGCGGCTCACACGGATACTGTTGTTGTCACGCAGATATCTGCGGATCTCCCCGATGATCATAGGTACCGCATAAGTGGAAAATTTTACCTGTAGATCAGGATTAAAGTTGTCAATGGATTTGATCAGTCCGATACAGCCGATCTGGAACAGATCATCAAGATTTTCATGGCTGCCGGAGAAACGCTTGATCACACTTAACACAAGGCGCAGGTTGCCTTTGATATACATCTCTCTTGCTTCCTGATCGCCCTGCCGGATCCGTGCAAACAGGGCTTCTTTTTCGGTTTCTTTTAAAATTGGGAGTTTGGCGGTATTGACGCCACAGATTTCTACTTTATATGCAGGCATGTTGCTATCCTCCGGTCTTTTCTAAAATCAGGATCAGCTCCGAGGTCTGTCGATGTCGGATGCTATTAATGAGGATGTGGCATTTAAGAAAAAATTATACAGAAAGAAACTTTTTTTTATTGGAAAAAAATGCTATACTATACACAGTAAGAAAATCGTTTCAGTAGAGACGGATTGTTTTAAAAAAGCATAATCAAATGGGATACGAAAAATACAACAAGAAGCTGGTGCATATATGAAAGATTTGATCGATGAGAAGAACAGACAGGAAAAAATGAAAAGAAGTATCATAAAATACTGGAATGTTTCCTATGGTTCCCCGGAAGCAATTGGCGGCGAAGAGGAAGAAAAAGAGCGGGAACATGCCGCCGGCATATATCCACAGGAAAATTATGTCTATGACGAAGAGTCAGAGTTAAAACAGGCAGAGATCGAGGCAATCGACGAGGTGTCACAGACAAAAATCCAACAGATCCTGCATGAGAAAGATGACAGATTACAGAACCTCATCGAACATGAGCAGCATGAGGGACAGGAATCCTGAAGCTGTTTTGGCAGGACAGCGTGGCAGATGCACATTTTGCAGTCTGTCACATAATGTAATAGTAAGAACAGGCGATGGTGGGATCGTTTTGGTTACATTAAAAAAGTATCACGGCCTTGGGAATGATTATCTGATCTATGATCCGAATCAGAACCGTGAATTATTACAGGAACGGCAGATACAACTGTTGTGCAGGCGCAATACCGGGGTGGGAGCAGATGGTATTTTATTTGGTCCTGTGTTGGAGAATGAAAAAATAAAAGTACGTATTTTTAATCCGGATGGAAGTGAAGCTGAGAGAAGCGGCAACGGCATCCGGATTTTTTCAAAGTATCTGAAAGATGCCGGATATGTGAAAGAAAAGTGCTATGAACTCTGGACAAAGGCAGGACCGGTACAGGTGGAGTTTTTAGATGAGGATGCATCGCGCATGAAAGTCGATATGGGATATGCCGCATTTGGAGCAGACAGTATCCATGCGGTAGGATTTGAGGGAGATATGATCAATGAATCCGTTTTCTTCTGTGATAATTTTTACAATATCACCTGCGTGTCCATGGGAAACCCAAACTGTGTCGTGATGATGGAAGAAATCAGCAAGAATAAAGCGTTGCATTTAGGACCATATGTGGAAAATTCAAAATATTTTCCAAACCGGATCAATATGCAGCTCTGTCACGTAGTTGACCGGGAAAATATTCAGATTGAAATCTATGAGCGGGGAGCCGGGTACACATATGCGTCAGGCACGGGAGCCTGTGCGGCGGCATCTGCAGCACATAAACTCGGACTGGTGGGAAACCGTGTGCAGGTTCATATGCAGGGCGGAGATCTGCTTGTGGAATTTGCAGAGGACGACCGCGTGTTTATGACAGGACCTGTGGTTTATATCGGAAGTATTACGCTGGCGGAAAATTTTTTTGCTTAAATTGGAAAATTTCTTGGTGTTATGAATACCGCACAGCAGCAGGGAATATGGGAACATATGGAAACCATTATAAAAAAGTCTTGCAATTGCAGGCAGAATATGATAGTTTATAAATCGTTGTGTGAGGAACACAACGATTTTTTCATGCAGAGGTACAATTCTGCAAAAACAAACGTCAGTTCGGAACCTTCCTGACGAAAAACAAAACTAAAGGAGAAAAACATATGAGAAACAAAAAGGTATTATTTCTTACCCAGGCTGCAGTGATCGCAGCGATCTACGTTGTGCTGACTATTTTTATCAGTGCATTTAACTTAGCTTCCGGTGCCATTCAGGTACGAATTTCCGAAGCACTTACCATTTTACCATTTTTTACACCGGCAGCGATTCCGGGACTGGCGATCGGGTGTCTGTTGAGCAATCTGCTGACAGGGGCAGCGGTTTATGATGTCGTGTTCGGAAGCCTTGCAACATTACTCGGTGCAGTCGGAACATATTTACTGCGGAAACATAAGTTTTTGTGCACGCTTCCTCCGGTGATCGCAAATATGGTGATTATTCCATTTGTATTGCGTTATGGATACGGACTTGCGATGGAAGTTGGTGGACATGATGTCGCAATTCCTTTTTACATGCTGACCGTCGGCGCGGGAGAAGTGATCTGCTGCTGTATTCTTGGCTCTATCTTATTGAATGCATTGGCAAAAATGAGAAATGTTATTTTTAAGAATGAATAAATGTGAAGGTTATAAAAATGCCATGTCAAAGAGATAAAACTCTCTTTCTCATGGCATTTTAATAATTTTTAAGAAAATATTGACGATTTCTGAAAACGCAAGTAAACTATATAGTTAGCAGTATCTATAAGAGAGAACGAAAGGAAAAAGTTATGAAGAAAATCTTGGATTTGATCACAGATGAAGTGACAAAAGCATTTACAGAATGCGGATATGATGCAAAATATGCAAAGGTTACTTTATCGAACAGACCTGATCTTTGTGAATATCAGTGTAACGGTGCCATGGCAGCCGCAAAAGAATACAAAAAAGCCCCATTTATGATCGCAGACGAAGTAGTGGAAAAACTTGCCGTAAACCCGATGTTTGTGATGGCAGAATCTGTAAAACCGGGCTTCCTCAATCTGAAGATCGATGAGGCATACCTTGCAGACTATGTTGCAAAAATGCAGGAAGATGAAGGACGTTTTGGATGTGAAAAGACAGAAGCGCCAAAGACCATCATGATCGACTATGGCGGACCAAACGTTGCAAAACCTCTCCATGTAGGACATCTGCGTTCTGCGATCATCGGTGAGAGCGTGAAACGTATTGGCAAATTTATGGGACACAATGTGATCGGTGATGTGCATCTGGGTGACTGGGGACTTCAGATGGGACTGATCATCACAGAGTTAAAGCAAAGAAGACCGGAACTGGTTTATTTTGATGACACATACACCGGAGAGTATCCGGAGGAGGCGCCATTTACAATCTCTGAGTTAGAGGAGATTTATCCGACTGCCAGCAAGAAATCCAAAGAGGATGAGGCGTATAAGGAAGCAGCCATGCAGGCAACTTTTGAACTGCAGCATGGAAAACGCGGTTATCAGGCACTTTTAAAACATATTTTAAATGTGTCCGTGACAGACTTAAAGAGAAATTATGCAAACTTGAATGTTTCCTTTGAGTTGTGGAAGGGCGAGTCTGACGCACAGCCATATATTCCGGACATGGTACAGAAGATGAAGGACGATGGCTTTGCCTATATCAGCGATGGTGCTCTTGTCGTGGATGTCAAAGAGGAGACTGACACGAAAGAGATCCCTCCATGCATGATCTTAAAATCAGACGGAGCTTCTCTTTATAATACGACAGATCTTGCCACGATGGTATGGAGAATGAAAGATTACAATCCGGATGAACTTATTTATGTTGTGGATAAACGTCAGGAATTGTATTTCACACAGGTATTCCGCTGTGCGAGAAAAACAGGTATTGTAAAACCGGAAACAGAACTGAAGTTTTTAGGTTTTGGTACGATGAATGGCAAGGACGGAAGACCATTTAAGACCCGCGATGGCGGTGTGATGCGTTTAGAGCATCTGATCTCCGGTATTAATGAAGAGATGCTTGCAAAGATCCAGGAGAACCAGAAGACAAAGGAGAACCTTGGGATCAGCACGGAGGAAGCAGAGAACACTGCAAAAATGGTCGCACTTGCAGCGATCAAATACGGTGATCTGAGCAATCAGGCAAGCAAAGATTACATCTTTGATATTGACCGCTTTACTTCTTTTGAGGGAAATACAGGCCCATACATCCTGTATACGATCGTCCGTATCAAATCGATCTTAAACAAATATCACGGTCTTGGAAAAGATGACAGCGGTGCAGTCATCGAGGCGGCGCACTCTAAGAGCGAGAAAGATTTAATGTTAGAGCTCTCCAAGTTCAATGCAGTGATGGAGAGCGCTTTTGAGGAGACAGCACCTCATAAGATCTGTTCCTATATTTATGACCTCGCCAATGCATTCAACAGTTTCTATCATGGAACCAAGATCATGTCCGAGGAGAATGAGACAGTCCAGAAATCATACATCCGTCTGTTAGAGCTTACAAAGTCCGTTCTTGAGACCTGTATCGATGTATTAGGATTTTCTGCACCGGAGAGAATGTAAGAAAAGAATAGAATAACAGTCATAAAAAGAAAGACAAGTCATAGAATTAGTCATGGGAGAAAACAAACTCCCATGGCTTTTTTTTCTTAAAAAAGAATTCCGTGAGGATGGAACAGAAAGTGAGGTGCCGCCTTGTGTGAAATAAGATTGTTGTTTCCGGTACATATGAGAACATTTTTTCAGGACGATACATGGCAGAGCGGGTTGGAGGAGATCCGGGTGAGAGTCGGACAACCAATCGAGTTTTGCTATGGAAGCGATAACTGTTATCTGATCGGCAAAGAAAAAGAACAAATGCTCTGTAGCGAAAAGGACTACAGAAGATGGGAAAAAGATCTGTACCATGCGAGCGAGGCTGATCTGCGGGAAATGTTAAATTATATCAGCAATTATTCGCTGTATGCCTACAAAGAGGAGATTAAGCAGGGGTATATCACGATCGAGGGAGGACACCGGGTTGGCGTGGCAGGGCAGACCGTTCTGGTGGATGGAAAAATTGCAGGGATCAGTCCAATCACGTTCTTAAATATCCGGATTGCCCACGAAAAGTGTGGATGCGCAAAGAAAATATTGCCGCTGATCCGGCAGAAGAACAGCATTTATAACACGTTGATCCTGTCGATGCCGGGAGCCGGAAAAACAACACTTTTGCGGGATTCCATCCGTGCGTTGTCGAATGGGGAGGCATATGGGATCAGGCTGAAGGTGTGTGTGGTGGATGAACGCTCGGAGATTGCGGCAAGTTTTCACGGTGTGCCACAGAATGACATGGGACCGAGAACCGATGTGATGGACGGCTGTGGAAAGGCAGAGGGAATGCAGCTTCTGATCCGTTCCATGTCACCGCAGATCATTGCGGTGGATGAACTTGGAGCCGAGTCAGATTTTTATGCGGTAGAGCAGGCATTAAACTGTGGGAGCAGAGTGCTTGGCACGATCCATGCAGGGAATATGAAAGAACTGTCGGAAAAACCGTATCTGAAACGGTGGATGGAGCGAAGACTTTTTCAGCGGTTCATTTTTCTGGAAAAAGAGACCAACGGGAGGAGAAAAATGCAGGTTTATGACGAGCATATGGAGCGGATCACATGTTAAAAGTGCTGGGAAGTATGTTGATTCTTCTGGCAAGCGTTGGTTTTGGATTTCAAATCCAAATGGATCTGAGAAATCATCTGCGGCTGCTTTATGACATACGGAAACTGCTCTTAGACATTGCAAATGAAACAGCGTATACGATGGATCCCATGGAGGTAGTGCTGGAACATGCGATACACAGCAGAAACCCGTATCTGAATGAGATCTGCAAGGAGATGGGTGAGGGATTACAGAAGAAGGAAAGAGGATGCGGACAGGAACTCTGGCAGGAGCGGATCGAAGCGTGGCAGAAAAGGCTGGGGCTCTCTTTGGAGGAAAAAGAAATCTTTGCAGGGGCAGGATGCGCCTTTTTCGGAAAAAGCATGGGAGAAAATGAAAAAAGCCTCGAACATTATCTGGAACGTCTGGATTATGTGATCGATCAGGTGAGGGGAGAACAAAAGGAAAAACAGAAAGTGTATCAGACCGTCAGTGTGATGTGTGGGCTGATCATCATTCTTCTGTTTTTGTAAAAGCTCCGAAAGCTGTGGAAAGGCAGGAACTTTATGAGTGTAAATTTGATTTTTAAAATTGCTGCGGTTGGGATTTTAGTGACCGTGCTGAGTCAGGTGTTAAAACACAGTGGACGGGAAGAACATGCTTTTTTGACCAGTCTGGCAGGACTTATCATCGTGCTGTTCTGGATCGTGCCTTATATTTATGAACTGTTTGAGACGATGCAGTCGCTTTTTACGTTATAGATCATATAGCAGTTACAATCTGGCAGGGAGTGAAAAAGACATGGATATCATAAAAGTGGGGATTTTAGGTGTCGCAGCGGTTTTGATGGCAATTCCGCTGCGCAAAGAGAAGCAGGAATACAGTATGTTTTTAAGCATGGCAGTCTGTATCTGCATTTTTATTTATATTATCACAAAGGTTCAGATCGTGTTGGAATTTGTGGGGAAGTTAGAGGGGATGATCGCCATTGACAGTGCTTATATTGGTCTGGTGATCAAAATGGTGGGCATTACCTACGCGGCAGAATTTGCAGTAAATGTGTGCAAAGATGCCGGCTATGGAGCAATCGCAGGACAGATTGAAAACTTTGCCAAAATGTCGATCCTTGTGGTGAGTCTCCCGGTACTGATGGCATTTATTGATACGATAGGGAGCCTTTTATGAGAAAAGTGGGATGGCAGTGGAAGATCATACTGTTTCTGATGTTCGCAGGGCTCTTTTGTCCGGTGAAGGTTCATGCAGAAGAGACAGGTAGTTATCTGAGTGAACTTTCGGATGAGATGGACTATGGAAAATTGGATACATTTTTAGAAAACTATGGCGTGGAGCAGGTTTCTTTTTCCGGTCTGGTGGAAGAATTGATGCAGGATGGGGTGAGCACAGCGTGGGGAGAACATGTGTTTTCTGCGATAAAAACATCACTCGTTGGGGAGATAGCAGCTAACCGGAAGATGCTTTTGGAAATTGTACTGCTGGCGTTCTGTTTTTCGGTTCTGAAAAACTTTGCGGGTGCATTTCATGCGTCGTATATCTCGGAGCTATGTTTTCTGCTGGTGTATTGTGTCATGGCAGTCATGCTTTTGCAGACATTTCTTCTCTTTCAGGAGGTCGTGTCAAAGTCATTGGAAAGCTGTGTGGAATTTATGAAAGTCATGGTGCCGACGTTTTGTCTCAGCATGATGTTTGCCTCAAATGTGAGCAGTGCTGCGGGATTTTACCAGACCGCATTTCTGGTGATCTATCTGGTGGAGTGGCTGTTTTTAAATCTGCTGATGCCTCTGATCCATATTTATGTGCTGTTGGAAATGTTCGGTCATTTTGTGCCGGAGGAGCGCTTTTCAAATCTGACGGAACTGTTTTCTGAGGTGATCAACTGGGGAATAAAAATCGCAGGAGTGCTCGTATTGGGGCTGAATGTAGTACAGAACCTGATCGGCCCGGCAAAAGACCGGATGGGGCATGGGATTTTTGCAAAAACGGCTTCTGTGATCCCGGGGCTTGGTAATGCGGTGGGCAGCGTGACCGAACTGCTCCTTGGCGCAGGGATCGTCATGAAAAGCTGCGTGGGGACAGCGGGACTTGTGGTGCTTGTCCTGATCAGTCTTGTTCCGCTGCTCAAGGCGCTGTGCCTTGCATTTTTTTACAAACTGGCAGCGGCAGTGACAGAGCCCGTGTCGGATAAGCGGATCTCCGGCTGCTTAAAAGGTCTGGCAAACGGAGGTATGCTCTATGTAAAACTGCTGGGATACAGTGTGCTGTTGTTTTTTGTTACGATCGCACTGACGGCGGCAGCGTCGGGATTTATTTATTGAGGATAATGGGAAGGAGCCGATGAACGGGATTTTTAGTTATCTGAAAAGCTATGTCATTCTTTTTCTTGTGCTCACGATACTGCTTGAGATGGTTCCGAAGGCGGGCATGCAGAAGTATATCCGTTTTTTTTCGCAGATGATCCTTGTCTTTGGACTGCTCTATCCGGTTTTGGGATGGATGGGAGAGAGTGACGCTTTTCTGGAAAAAATTGAATATCAGTCTTTTTTACAGAAGATGGAGGAGGTCCAGTCAGATGCAGAAAAAATCACTTATCTGGACAATGATCACTATGTGAAAAAGTATGAGGATGCCATTGCGCTTGATGTTACACAGATGGCGCAGGAAGAAAATTTTGCAGTGAAGGAGATCGCAGTGGAGATGACAGAAAATTATGAGATCAAATGTATCCGCATGACGCTGACTAATCCGGTAAAGGAAGGGATTGTGATCGGAAAAGTCGTGCTGGAGGATGGACAGAAAAAACAGGCTTCTGAGGATGGCGCATATAAAAAATTAAAAGAAAAGCTGGTGAGTTATTATCAATTATCGGAAGAACAGTTGGATATCCTGTATGAATAGACTGCGGCAACTCAAAAAAAGTGACTGGATCGCAATTGCACTTACAGGTGTGCTGATCCTGATCATTGCAATGCCGTTATCACCAAAGCAGTCAGAGAGTGAGAGTACGGCGGAGCAGGAGACAGCTGCAGCGGTTCTGGATTCCGGGAGCACGCAGGACAGCCAGAATGTATATGCGGCTGCGATGGAAAAGAGGCTGAAGCATGTGCTTGGGCAGATGGAGGGGGTAGGAGAGACAGAGGTGATGATCACGCTATCAGATTCCGGTGAAACGATCGTGGAGAAAGATCAGAAAGAACAGAGAAACCGTATCGAGGAAAGTGATGCCGGTGGAGGAACCCGTACAACGACGGAGCAGGAGACGGAGGAGACAACGGTGTATGTGGAAAACGGAAGTGAAAAACAGCCTTATGTGACAAAAGAAGTGCTTCCCAAAGTGGAGGGCGTTCTGGTGGTGGCAGAGGGCGGGGATGATCCCAGGGTAATTTCTGATATTTCCGATACAGTAATGGCATTATTCCGGGTGGAGGCACATAAAATAAAAGTAGTGAAGATGAGTAGTTCCAGGGAGTAAACAAGGAGGAATCACATGAAGAAAATATTTCGAAAAAATCAGCTGGTGATCACGGCACTGGCACTTATGATCGCTGTTGCAGGGTATTTCAGTTACATGAATAACAATATGGATGACGGAAAACTTCAGACAGCGGCGGAGGCGGCAAACGCAGAGGTGAGTGCAGGGGAACTGGAAGAGGATTACGACATTTCGGATGAAGATGTTTTGCAGAATGAGATTTTTACGGCGGAGGAACCGGACGGGACGGAGACAGCGGCAGTAACGGATGGAAGCGCAGAGACAGCGGCGGGCACGGAGGGAGAACCTGCAGCGGAAGGAACAGGGCAGACAGTGGCAGATGGAACAGCAGGGGCAGAGGAAGTCGTCAATCCGGGAGAGGCGGTACTCACCAGTACGACCGTTGCCAATATCGACTATGCTTCGGAAATGAAATTAAACCGTGAACAGATCCGCTCAAAAAATAAGGAGACTCTGCTGGAGATTGTAAACAATAATGCGATTTCCGATGAATTAAAACAGGATGCGATCAATAAAATGATCGCGATGACGGATATCGCGGAGCGCGAGAATGCGGCAGAAATGCTTTTGGAGGCAAAAGGATTCACAGATGTGGTGGTAAGTATCACCGAGGACAGCTGTGATGTTGTCTTAAATATGGGAGAAGTGACGGATGCAAAGCGCGCACAGGTGGAAGATATTGTGAAACGCAAAACAAATGTTTCCGCGGAAAATGTGATCATTACGCCAATTGTAGTAGGCGAGGTGGACACGGAATAATATCAGATTTTCCTTGATTTTCTTCGGCTATCGTTATATCCTTATAAGGCGGCAGTCTGCAAAGCAGGCTGTGCGGTGTTACAATGAGACATGACAGCGGTCTCTTGGGACTTTATTTACACATTACAGGTTCTTTTTGAGAACCGCTGTGCTTTTTATATTTGGAGGATATATTTTGGCTGATTTAAGAAAAGAAATAGAAAAAAGACGTACCTTTGCGATCATTTCCCACCCGGATGCAGGTAAGACGACATTGACAGAGAAGTTCCTGCTTTACGGAGGTGCGATCAATCTTGCCGGATCTGTAAAGGGAAAGGCAACTGCCCGTCACGCTGTTTCTGACTGGATGGAGATTGAGAAGGAGAGAGGTATTTCCGTCACTTCCTCTGTATTGCAGTTTAATTATGGCGGTTACTGTATCAATATTCTGGATACGCCGGGACATCAGGACTTCTCGGAGGATACCTACCGTACTTTGATGGCAGCAGATTCCGCCGTCATGGTCATCGACGGATCAAAGGGTGTTGAGGCGCAGACAAGAAAACTGTTTAAGGTCTGTGTGATGCGCCATATCCCTATTTTTACGTTTATCAATAAGATGGATCGTGATGCGAACGACACGTTTGATCTTCTGGATGAGATCGAGAAAGAACTTGGGATCGCAACCTGTCCGGTCAACTGGCCAATCGGTTCCGGAAAAGGATTTAAAGGTGTTTATGACCGCAATACAAAAGAGGTTATGACGTTCTCTGATACGTTAAAAGGAACAAAAGAGGGAACGGAGAGACACATTCACATTGATGATCCGGCACTTGTAGATGAAATCGGTGAGGCAGCAAAAGAAAAGCTGTTAGAGGAAATCGAGCTGCTTGACGGAGCAAGTGCAGAGTTTGATATGGATCTGGTTTCAAAAGGTGAGTTGTCCCCTGTATTTTTTGGTTCCGCGTTAACAAACTTTGGTGTGGAGACATTTTTACAGCACTTTTTGAAAATGACGTACTCTCCGCTTCCGAGAAAAGCAGATATCGGGGAGATCGATCCGTTTCAGGAAGATTTCTCTGCGTTTGTGTTCAAGATTCAGGCGAATATGAACAAAGCGCACCGTGACCGTATCGCGTTTATGCGTATCTGTTCCGGAAAATTTGAGGCGGGCATGGAAGTTACCCACGTACAGGGTGGCAATAAAAAGATCAAGCTTTCCCAGCCACAGCAGATGATGGCGCAGGAGCGCCACATCGTGGATGAGGCTTATGCCGGAGATATTATCGGTGTGTTCGATCCGGGTATTTTCTCCATCGGTGATACCCTGACAACAGCAAAACCTTTTAAGTTTGAGGGAATCCCGACTTTTGCGCCGGAGCATTTTGCGCGTGTGCGTCAGGTGGATACCATGAAGCGTAAACAGTTCATGAAGGGAATGCAGCAGATCGCACAGGAAGGAGCAATCCAGATTTTCCAGGAATATAACATGGGTATGGAGGAAGTCATCGTCGGCGTTGTCGGTGTGCTTCAGTTTGACGTTTTAAAATATCGTCTGGAGAATGAATATAACGTTGAGATCCGTATGGACAACCTTCCGTATGAGCATATCCGTTGGATTGAAAATGAGGATATCAATATGGATAAGATCGTCGGAACTTCCGATATGAAGAAGATCCAGGATCTCAAAGGACGTCCATTATTACTGTTTGTCAATTCATGGAGTGTCGGCATGGTACTTGACCGAAATGAAGGACTTGTATTGTCAGAGTTCGGGCGGGAGTAGATTCACTGTTATCAGATAGCTGCGAAACTCTTCATAATCTTCTTTAAATTGTTCAAAATTAACAAAAACATTCAAGACACGCTCTCGCTACGTGTCGCTCGCAGCGGTACTAAGAAGCCAGGTACAACTTACCGTTGTACCAGCCTTCTAAGTACCAATCGAACTTGTTCGATTTTGGCTCACCCAGTGGCTTTCATGTCTTTTGTCAATTTTTCACAATTCAATTTAGGTTTTTATGAGTTTCGAATTGTCTGATAACTATTAAAAACAAGGAGAGAAAGATGGCAGTTGTAACGATTACAAAGGATAATTTTGAGGCAGAAGTATTGGGATGTAAGATCCCGGTTGTGCTTGACTTCTGGGCAGAATGGTGTGAACCATGTAAAATGCAGTCTACGGTTATAGAAGAGCTTGCCGCAGAGTTGGATGGAAAAGTAAAATTCGGTAAGGTGAATGTGGACGAAGAGGCTTCTCTGGCACTGAATTATCAGATCATGAGTATCCCGACATTGGTTGTGATGCATTATGGTCTGTTTCAGGGAAAAGCAATCGGCGTGCAGGGCAAAGATGCGATCCGTGAAATGCTTCAGGGTGTTTTGTAAAACACCTTGACAAATTTCTATCTATCAGTTACAGTCAATCTTGCAGATAGCAGAATCTTTTTTTATCAAATAAAATGTTACAAGAGTAATTATTTCAGCCAGATCGGCATGAAATCCCGGCAAAAAATAGAAAGTGATGGTTTAAATAGGGGGAAAACTGTCTTAAAAGGATGAACAGGGACAGAATTGTTTCATGTTCGTAGTTGACATTTAGGGTAAAGTATAATACTATAAGAACAAGAAAACGAACATAAGTTCGTATTGGAGGAAAGAAAATGGCAAGAGAAGATAAATTGAAAGCGTTAGATGCTGCAATTTCACAGATTGAGAAACAGTATGGTAAGGGATCTATTATGAAGCTGGGTGATAATTCAGCACATATGAATGTTGAGACAATTCCAACTGGATCTTTGAGTCTTGATATTGCACTTGGTCTTGGAGGACTTCCAAAGGGAAGAATTATTGAGATCTATGGTCCGGAATCCAGTGGTAAGACAACGGTTGCCCTGCATGCGGTTGCCGAGGTACAGAAAAGGGGCGGAATCGCAGGATTTATTGATGCGGAGCATGCACTTGATCCGGCTTATGCCAAGAATATCGGTGTGAATATTGATGAGTTGTATATTTCACAGCCGGACTGTGGAGAGCAGGCGCTTGAGATCACAGAGACGATGGTTCGCTCCGGGGCAGTGGATATCGTGATTGTTGACTCTGTTGCAGCACTTGTTCCGAAAGCAGAGATTGATGGAGATATGGGAGATTCCCATGTGGGACTTCAGGCAAGACTTATGAGCCAGGCTCTCCGTAAATTAACTGCAGTCATCAGCAAGTCGAACTGTATTGTTATTTTTATTAACCAGCTGCGTGAAAAAGTTGGTGTGATGTTCGGTAATCCAGAAACAACAACCGGCGGACGTGCATTGAAATTCTACTCATCTGTGCGTATGGATGTCCGTAGAATTGAATCTCTGAAACAGGCAGGAGAGGTTGTCGGTAACCGTACCCGTGTGAAGATCGTAAAGAATAAAGTGGCACCTCCATTCAAAGAGGCTGAGTTTGACATTATGTTTGGTAAGGGAATTTCCAAAGAGGGAGATATTTTAGACCTTGCTGCAGACTGTGGCATTATTGTGAAGTCCGGTGCATGGTATGCCTATAACGGAGATAAGATTGGTCAGGGACGTGAGAATGCGAAAACTTATCTGAGAGAGAATCCACTCGTATGTGAAGAGGTTGAGGCAAAAGTCAGAGAAAAATTCCAGTTAGATGGTACTGCAGAAGAGACGGATGCTGAGGGAGAGCCAGAAGTATTAGAGGATGAGGAATAAAAATGAGTCTTCAGGTCATGTCGGTCGTACCTCTTGAGAAGGGAAAAGCAAGAATCCGGTTTGATGATGGGACAGAAGTTGTTCTTTATAAAGGAGAGATTCGAAAGCTTGGGATAGAGGAGGGCTGTGTTGTCACAGAGGCTGTCTATGATAAGATTCTGAATGAAATCCTTGGAAAGCGTGCAATCAAGAGGGCAATGCATCTGTTGGAAAAGCAGGACCGGACAGAGCGTCAGCTTTATGACAAACTGAAACAGAACGGATATCCGGAAAGTTGTATTGAATCCGCAATTGCCTATGTAAAAAGTTATCATTATATCGACGATTTTCGTTATGCTTCTACCTACATCCGTTATCATCAGGAGAAGAAAAGTAGACAAAAACTTAAGATGGAACTGATGGCAAAAGGGATTGGAAGAGATCTGGTTGATGCAGCATTAGAAGAAGAGTATGTTTCGGATGATCAGAAGAAGATTGCAGAGTTACTGCAGAAGCGGCATTATTCTTTTGAGGATGCAGATGTCAGCGAACAGCGGAAGAATTATCAGTTTTTACTCCGCAGGGGATTCAAAAGCAGTGATATCCTTCATGTCATGAAGCAGGAACGGCAGTAGGAGCAGGCCGGAGAGAAAAATTTTGTTTCAGAGAAAATCTGGCAAATTTGTACAATATGTTGTATTCTTATTTTTGAGTCATTCAATATTATGCATATTGAACAGTAATTGACTTGACATAAGTATGAAAATAGAATAAAATTAACCTGTTGTTAATTATGACAGAAAATTAATCTAATTATATGTTATATGTACAATGAAAATTTCATAAAGGAGGTGCTCCTGTGCTGCAGATAGTGATCGCTGTTGTTATAACACTTATCGTTACTGCGGTTCTGACATACTTTATCACAACTGCTTACCACAAGAACGTAGCAAATGCTAAGATTGGTAATGCGGAAGATAGAGCACGTGAGATTATCGATGAAGCGGTAAAGACAGCAGAAACCAAAAAACGTGAAGCAATGCTCGAAGCAAAGGAAGAGTCCATCAGAGTCAAAAATGATCTGGACAAAGAAGTAAAAGAGCGCAGAGCAGAGATTCAGCGTAGTGAACGCAGAGTCGTACAGAAGGAAGAAAACTTAGACAAGAAGTTGGAATCCATCGAGAGACGCGAAGCCGGTTTTGCTGCAAAAGAAGAAGAAATCAACAAGCAGAAAGCTCAGATTGCAAAGCTCAATGAAGAGCGTTTACAGGAACTGGAAAGAATCTCTGGATTAACCTCCGAACAAGCAAAGGAATATCTCTTAAAAACCGTTGAAGAAGATGTTAAACTTGATACCGCAAAATTAATCAAAGAAATGGAAAACAAGGCAAAGGAAGAAGCTGATAAGAAGGCCAAAGATTATGTGGTAACTGCCATTCAGAAATGTGCAGCAGACCATGTGGCAGAGACAACAATTTCTGTTGTACAGCTTCCGAATGACGAGATGAAAGGTAGAATCATCGGACGAGAGGGACGTAATATTCGTACGTTAGAGACGATGACAGGTGTGGATTTAATTATTGATGATACACCGGAAGCAGTTATTTTGTCTGGATTTGATCCAATCAGAAGAGAAGTTGCCCGCATTGCTTTGGAAAAATTGATTGTAGATGGACGTATTCATCCGGCTAGAATCGAAGAAATGGTAGAAAAGGCACAAAAAGAAGTTGAAACAATGATCCGTGAGGAAGGTGAAGCAGCAACATTAGAAGTTGGTGTTCACGGAATTCATCCGGAACTCGTTCGCTTACTCGGCAGAATGAAGTTCAGGACAAGTTACGGACAGAATGCATTAAAGCATTCTATTGAAGTAGCACAGCTTTCCGGATTATTGGCAGCGGAAATTGGTGTAGACGTAAGAACTGCGAAACGTGCAGGTCTTTTACATGATATTGGTAAATCTGTGGATCATGATATGGAAGGATCTCATATTCAGATTGGTGTTGATTTATGTAGAAAATACAAAGAATCACCAATTATCATCAATGCAGTTGAGGCTCATCATGGTGATGTAGAACCTGAGTCCCTGATTGCTTGTATCGTACAGGCTGCTGATACGATCAGTGCGGCAAGACCTGGTGCAAGAAGAGAGACACTTGATACTTATACCAACAGATTAAAACAATTAGAAGATATTTCAAACGGATTTAAGGGAGTAGAAAAATCATTTGCTATTCAGGCAGGTAGAGAGATTCGAATTATGGTAGTTCCAGAACAGATCAGCGATGCTGACATGGTATTATTGGCACGCAATATTGCAAAACAGATTGAGTCTGAATTGGAATACCCTGGACAGATTAAAGTAAATGTGATTCGCGAGTCACGTGTAACGGATTTTGCGAAATAGCTTGACAAAGAGAGCATAAAAGAAGATTTGAAGAGGATGGATCCTGTTTCGAATCTTCTTTTTTATATGAAAAAGCATTTGATTGTTATAGAATAATCCTAGAACCAGAAGAGGCAGGAGGAAAGAAAGATGAGTGAACATGCAAAAAGAATTAAACGGGAATTGGTGATGAAAGGCACTATTCTTGATGTGTACAAAGATACAATGGAACTTCCAAATGGCAAAACAGAAGAATGGGATTTTGTCTCACATAGAAAGGGAGCTGCGGCAGTTGTTGCAGTGCGTGAGGATGGAAAACTGCTAATGGTGAGACAGTACCGGAATGCTTTAGAGCGTATGACGTTAGAGATTCCTGCCGGAGCGAGAGACAGTGTGACAGAAGATACCAAAGTGTGTGCTGCAAGGGAACTCGAAGAGGAGACCGGATACCGGAGTGAGAATCTGTCATTTTTGCTTTCACTTCGAACGACGGTTGCATTTTGTGATGAATTTATCGATGTGTACCTTGCAAGAGATTTAGTGAAGAGTACACAGCATCTGGACGAGGGAGAAGCGATAGACGTGGAAGCACATGATGTAGACGAATTGTGTGAAATGATCTATGCAGGTAAAATACAGGATTCCAAGACGGTTTCTGCAATCCTCGCCTATAAGAATTTGCTGAATAAGGATTCCGGAAAAGCATAGATTATTAGTAAGATTGATTTTTGGTAGAAAATTGTGATTCAAAAAAATAAGATCATCTATGCATTATGTTTCCTTGCCGGAATATTGCTTGTCAATCTTATGGGAAGCGGTTTGTTGAACACCTATGGTGTGACTTCCTTCTGGGATCAGTCAGCTGTCACTTTCTGGAGCATGTCCTATGACCAGTATTTCTGGTATATTTTTTTCATGCGGATGAAAGGACTGATTGTGATCCTGCTGCTTGGCACAGTATTTGGCAGGAGGATCGTGACAAGGGTTTTTCTGGCACTGTTTCTGTTCCTGACAGGAATATTTATCACAATGTCAGTGATAGAACGGGGACTGTCTGGAATCGCAGCAGTTTTACTGGCAATGCTTCCGCAGTGGATTTTCTATTTACTGGCGTTCACCGTGTATGAGAGAGGAAGAGAAAGAAAAGTAATATTTGTCTGTGCTTTGCTCGTTGTGCTGGGGTGTCTTGCAGAGGGGTATATTTCACCGTTTTTCCTGAAAAAAGTACTATGACAGCGAAAATGGGGCAGATTATGTAATATGTATGTAAAAAAATTGTAATGAATAATTACAACATATGGTAAGACAGAAATTACAAAAAACGACATGTTGTATATGGACAAAAAGAAACAAAACAACAGGCAAAAATACTGATTGCATTTTGATTTCTGAATCATTATAATAGGGAATATACCTCGAAATGAGGTATTTTTTCGGCTTGAAAGAGTTTACATTGAGAGAAAAGAATCGGGGCAGGTAATGAGCATGAAACAGGATATACATAATTTTATCCAATATCTTCATCAGGAAAAACAAACTTCAGAGAATACAGAAGTATCTTATGAGCGAGACTTAAAGAAGATGATTTTGTATTTAACAGCACATGGAGTGGATAGAATTGACGCTGTTACCCCAGAAGTTCTGAATTCTTATGTGATAGAGTTAGAACAGTCAGGATTAAAGCCTGCAACAGTATCCAGAAGTGTTGCGTCCATGAAAGCATTCTTTCACTATGAAGAGTTAGAACAAAGGACAAGCGCAGATCCAGCTTTTGAACTGAAAGCTCCAAAGGTGGAGAAGAAAGCCCCAACTATTCTGACAACAGAGCAAACAAACCGCCTGTTAGCCCAGCCGAAGGATAATTCGGCGAAAGGTCTGCGTGATAAAGCAATGCTTGAATTGTTGTATGCAACAGGAATCCGTGTTTCTGAATTGATCTCTTTGAAATTAACAGATGTGAATTTTGATACCGGGTATATTACATGTGTAGATTCACACAAGGGGCGTATGATTCCAATGACTCCGGTGGCAAAGGACGCACTTGTCAGGTATATCAGGGATGGACGTCCACAGTTGGTGAAGGATGAGAATTCCATCTGGTTGTTCACCAATTGTTCCGGGGATGCGATGAGCCGTCAGGGATTCTGGAAGCTGATCAAGTCCTATGGAAAGCGGGCAGGAATAGAGTCCGAGATCACTCCGCATATGCTGCGACATTCTTTTGCTGCACATCTTGTGTGCAGCGGGGCAGACTTAAAGAGCGTGCAGGAGATATTAGGACATTCCGATATTTCAACAACGCAGATGTATGCACATATGAATCAGACTGCAAATGTATAAATAGGTACCGTGTAGTCTGCAGATATACACATAACATAATAATAAATAGAGTGTTCAGGATAAAATCCTATTGGGATTTATTTGCATATCAGTCGAGCAGATTTCGTACATCTTTCAGGGAACAGCCCTGTTTGAAAGCAATTGCTTTTAAATCTTCAAATTCCGGTTTTTCATGGTCTACATGATAACCGGAACTTTTTTTTATGCGGATTTTTCCGTAAGGAGTTTCTTTTGTCTCAAACGTGGAGACGAGTTTCACACGTTCGTAAACAGCATAACGGATGCCGCGGGTGGTTGTGTGCTGAAAGAAAAGGTTTGTGAAGTTTTCTTTTTCAGACAGCGCACAGAGGCAGGTCAGGATAATCCCTGGTCTGCCTTTTTTCATCTGGATCGGGATCGTATATACATCGAGTGCGCCGGCGTTTAAAAGGGTTTCCGCAGCAAAGCTTATATCTTCGCCTGTCATATCATCCAGATTGCAGGAGATACTTAAAATTTTATCATCATAACCGTTCGCCTGAACATCACCGAGAAATGTCCGGACACAGTTGGCGGTTTCAAAGTCTTTTTGTCCCATGCCGTAGCCGATATGTTCTAAAGTCATAACAGGCATTTCTTCAAAACCTTCCACATAATGGCGAAGGATAGCGGCACCGGTTGGCGTCAGAAGTTCGCCCTTGATGGAACCGGTATAAAAAGGGATTCCTTTTAAAAGCTCCGCGGTCGCAGGAGCTGGAACAGGGAGGATACCGTGGGCGCATTTTACAAAACCACTTCCGACATGAAGCGGGGAAGCGAATACTTTTTCCGGTGTAATCAGATACATGAGAAGAGCACAGCCACAGACATCAGCCAGCGCATCCAAAGTTCCAACCTCATGAAAATGAATCTGTTCTAATGTGGTGTTGTGTACGGCAGATTCTGCTTCTCCAATCAGGCGATAGATAGCAGCGGCATCTGCTTTTACCTGGGCAGGAAGCTGTAAGTGTTCGATCTGTGCGAGGACAGACTGGTAACTGTGATGCGTGTGCGCATGGGAAGATTCATCATGATGATGTTCCGCTGCCTCATGCTCGTTCGTGTGTACATGTTCTGCTTCTGTGTGATCATGGGTATGTGTATGTACATGTTCATGTACATGCACGCCTTCCTCTTCTCCGTTTATCATAACATGCATATGTGTGCCGGAAATGCCGCACTTTTTTGATTCCTCCGCAGAAATCTGAATCCCATATTCCGAGAAAGCCTGATTCATCGTCTGCAAAAATAATTCTTTCTGGTCGCATATTTCATAAAGGGCAGCCATGAGCATGTCTCCGGCAGCACCCATCTTACATTCAAAATATAATGTTTTCATAGAAAAATTCCTTTCTGATAGTAAAAACAAAGGTCAGAATCCGGTTACCTGTTATGTAAAAAGAGGTAACGGAATATGCCTGACTTATTTTATTTTAATCGACATTTTCATAGTATGCAAGCAGGGATTCCTGTTGGTACATTTCTACAAAAAATGGAAACTATTTTTGTGAAAGTAGTTTCTTGTGAGAAAAACTGGAACATGTTACAATAATGGAAACGGAAATGTGAAAAATAGTTTCCAAATAAAAAGCAGAGAAGGGGAGCGGATATGGAGTTACGGGAGACCATTTTAGAGGGAACGATTCAGGCATTTAATAAAAAGGGATTGAAGTTTACGATGGATGATATCGCCGCCCTGCTTGGAATCAGTAAGAAAACGATTTATACCGTATTTCAGGATAAGAATACACTGGTGTCAGAGATGGTGGATTACTGTTTTGATTCCATCAAAGAGAGCGAGCAGAAAGTACTCTCGGATACTTCGCTTGATACGGTTGGGAAGATTCGGGCAATTTTAGGAGTGCTCCCGGAGGGTTATAAAGACATTGATTTCCGCCAGCTATATTTATTGAAAGATAAATATCCAAAAATTTATAAAAAAGTGGAGCAGCGGTTAGAGACAGGCTGGGAGACAACGATCGCGTTGATCCAGCAGGGAATTCATGAGGGCACGGTCCGGCCGATTCAGATTCCAATTTTGAAAACCATGATGGAGGCAACGCTTGAGCAGTTTTTCCAGAGAGATATTCTGATCACAAATCAGATTTCCTACAACGAGGCGTTAGAGGAAGTAGTCAATATACTGGTGGATGGAATTACAAGGTAAAAGATAGCATGGAGTTCGTTACACAGGAGAACAGAGAGGGTGAGGATGATGTCAGAACGTATTTATTTGAACAATGACTGGAAGTTTGCAGAACAGTTTGAAGCTTCTATGACAGAGGCAGCTTATGATGACAGTGTAATGCAGAATGTCAGGCTTCCACATACCTGTAAGGAAACGCCGCTTCACTATTTTGATGAACACTGCTATCAGATGGTCAGCGGTTATCGAAGAGTGATTGAGGCAGAGGAAGCTTGGAAAGGGAAAAAGATATTATTGACGATTGATGGTGCAGCCCATGACAGCGAAGTATTTTTAAATGGAGATAAAGTGGGAGAACATCACTGTGGATATACAGCTTTTACGATGGATATCAGCGGAGTACTCCGCTATGGAGAAAAAAATATCCTTGTCGTGAAAGTAGACAGCAGGGAGGATTTGAATATTCCACCGTTTGGTTATGTGATCGACTATATGACATACGGCGGCATTTACCGGGATGTCTATCTGGATATTAAAAATAAAGACTACATCGAAGATATTTTTATCAGGACAAACATTGGACAAATGGATGACCAGAATGCGGAACTCATCTCTGAGGTGACGGTGCAAAGAACGCAGGAGGGATTGTTTTTAAAACAGAGTCTTAAAAATAAAAAGACAGGAGAGTATCAGCCATTAGGGGAGAGTGAAATCTCCGGCACTTCCATGCAGCTTTCCTATCCGGTAGAAAATGTGATTCTGTGGGAGCTGGAACATCCGGAACTTTATGAAGTTAAGACAGAATTAATCTGTGATGGAACCTTAATGGATGAGAGGATAGACCGAATCGGATTCCGAAGGGCAGAATTCAAAAAAGACGGATTCTATCTGAACGGCAAAAAAATAAAACTGAGAGGTTTAAACCGTCACCAGAGTTATCCGTATGTGGGATATGCGATGCCAAAATCTATGCAGCAGCTGGATGCGGATATTTTAAAGAGGGAGCTGGGGGTGAATGCAGTGCGCACCTCCCACTATCCACAGTCCCATTATTTTATAGAGCGGTGTGACGAAATAGGACTTCTTGTTTTCACAGAAATTCCAGGGTGGCAGCATATCGGTGACGCTGCATGGAAAGATCAGGCGGTGGAAAATGTCAGGGATATGGTAAAACAGTACCGGAATCACACGTCGATCATCCTCTGGGGCGTGCGCATTAATGAATCGCAGGATGATGAGGCATTTTACAGAAGGACGAATGCGGCAGCACATGAGTTCGATGATTCGAGACCGACAGGCGGTGTGCGTGCGAACAGGAAAAGCAGTCTACTGGAAGATGTGTATACCTACAATGATTTTGTGCATGATGGAAAGGCAAAGGGATGTGAGCCGAAAAAGAATGTGACATCAGATATGGAAAAACCATACCTCATCAGTGAATACAATGGGCATATGTATCCGACGAAGGCATTTGACTGGGAAGAACACCGGACAGAGCATGCGCTCCGCCATGCAAATGTTTTGGATGCGGTGGCAGCCGAGGAGGACATTGCAGGATGCTTTGGCTGGTGCATGTTTGATTACAACACTCACAAGGATTTCGGAAGTGGTGATCGCATCTGTTATCACGGAGTCATGGATATGTTCCGCAATCCGAAACTGGCAGCGGCGGTCTATGCTTGTCAGCAGGAGAAAGAGCCGGTGCTGGAATTAAGTTCTTCCATGGATATTGGGGAACATCCGGGATGTAACCGCGGGGAAACCTATATTTTTACGAATGCGGATAAGGTGCGGATGTATAAAAATGACCGGTTCATTAAGGAGTACAGTGCCGCAGATTCTCCGTACACACATCTGAAACACGGTCCGATTCTTATCGATGATTTTATCGGAGATGCCCTGCAGGAAGAACATATGAAACCGGGACAGGAAGCCGGTGTGAAAAAAGCTTTGAATGCGTTTACCAGGTTTGGGTTCGCAAAGCTTCCAAAGTCCATTTATGCGACGGGAATATGGCTGATTCTTCGCTATCATATGAATATGGAAGAGGCAGTCCGGTTGTATAACAAATACATTGGCGACTGGGGTGGCACCTCCACAACGTATCGTTTTGAGGCGGTGATGGTGGATGTATCTACAAGGCAGGAGCGGGTGGTGAAAACAATCATCAAAGAACCGATGACAGAGCGGAAGATTTCAGCAGTGGCGGATCATGAGAATCTGATCGACGCAGAGAGTTATGATGTGGCTGAGGTTCGGATTCAGGCACAGGACGAACACGGCAATATCCTTCCATTTTACAATGAACCACTTACCTTTGAGACAGAGGGACCGATTGAAATCATCGGACCAAAGACGGTGGCTTTGCAGGGAGGAATGGGTGGCGCTTATGTGAAGAGCAAAAGGCTTCAGCCAGGAGAAAAGCAGAATGCGGCACTTATCATACGGGATTGTGACACGGAGATAAAAATCGGTTTTACGGTTCAAAGTGAGAGAAATTTTTAAAGTTTGGAGAGAATGAAAACATGACAGACAGATCAAGCGTGATTTTTGGAAATAAAATGCCGGACAAGGTTTACAAAAAGGCAGTGAAGTCCAAAAAGAAATATATGAAAAAATTTGGAGATGACTCCCGGAAAAATTATGAGGTGTCGGTCGAGAAGAACCGTTATATCGGAGATTCCCTGGGGGTTTATAATATCCTGGTTGGAAATCCGGCAGAGAATGCACATTATGATGTCAATGCGCATGCGGAAAAAGGTACATTTGACACAGAAAAAGGGATTATTGTCGGAAATATCCGTATGGGATTCGGACACTACCGCATTTCGATGGCGATGGCGTCTGCGGCGAAGGCGATGGGGTATACGCCTTACTGGATGGACTTAAACTCCTATGGAGAGACGACCTGCACGAAAGTGATCGGCGCACAGAATAATCTGTATTCACTCGGCTCAAGGCTCTCGAAAAATCCAATCTTCAACAAACTGGTCTGGGAGCCAATGAATTATGAGGGATTCCGGGCATTGTCCTACAATGCGGCAGACCAGAAAAATGCGGAGCTGATGGCTCCGGTGTACCGCAATGTGCCGAAGGATATTCCGGTGATCGGAACACATGTCTGGCCGGCGCAGGCAGCCGTACATGCCGGAATGAAATACGTGGTGAACGCGATCCCGGATAACTGGCCGATGGCACTACATTTATCAGAGGGAAGCGTGCATACGATTCAGTGTCATAATTCCTATATGGGATACCGCATTTTAAACGGCATGAATAAAGATAAAGTAAATAAACCAATGCCATCTGACAGCCTTGTATACACAGGACATTACATTGACCATGAACTTGTGCAGGGCATCGAAGCGGACTGTGCGGCGCGTATCAAAAGAAAAGAGAATGGCGAGCCGATGCGTTTCCTTTTAACGATTGGCGGGGCTGGTGCGCAGAAGGAGATTTTTGCAGCGATTATCAAATTCCTGCTTCCATATATTGAGAAGAAGCAGGCGGCGTTATACGTCAATGTGGGCGATTACAAAAATGTCTGGGAATCATTGCTTGCAGAAATTCCTGAGATGAAAAACTATGCAACGGAGCATTTTGATTGTTGGGCAGATACAGAAGCATTTGCACAAAAAGCATTGGATGGGAAGGAGAAAATCGAAGGGATTCACGGATTCTGGCACAAAAATATTTTCGAGGCGGTATACTGCACGAATCTTCTCATGAGAAGCTGTGATGTCCTGGTGACAAAACCGAGCGAACTCGCATTTTACCCGGTGCCGAAACTTTTCATCCGCCGCGTGGGAAAACATGAGATGTGGGGTGCGATCCATTCTGCGGAAGTGGGAGACGGAACGTTAGAGTGCCGGGATATTCCGCACACGATCCAGATGCTGGAATTATTTTTACAGGACGATACTTTCCTTTCAGATATGTGCCAGAACATTGTAACGAATAAAAAGGCAGGTCTTTATGACGGTGCTTACAAAGTTGTGGAACTTGCAATGGGATTAAAAAATAAACAGAAATGATGAATTTTTAATGGAGAAAAAGGAGATTTTTACGATGGAAGCAAAGAGAAGTTTGAGCGGCAGAGAGAAATTTGCCTATGGAATCGGGGCAGTGGGAAAGGATATGGTCTACATGCTTTCCGCCAGCTACATTTCCATTTATTTTCTGGATGTTATGGGAATCAGCGCAGCAGCGATCGCAGTTCTTTTGATGGCAGCCCGCGTGTTTGATGCATTTAACGACCCGATCATGGGTGTGCTGGTCGCAAAGACAAAAACGAGATGGGGAAAATTCCGTCCGTGGCTGCTTGTCGGTACGGTCACAAATGCACTTGTACTTTACCTGATGTTCACGATCCCGCCGGAATTAAACGGTGCAGGGTTAGTGGCATATGCGTCTGTTACCTACATTTTGTGGGGCATGACTTACACGATGATGGATATTCCATTCTGGAGTATGATTCCGGCATTTACCGAGGCTGGAAAAGAGAGAGAGGGACTGTCTGCATTTGCACGTTCCTGCGCAGGTGTTGGCTCCGCACTGGTATCGATCGTCACGGTCATGAGTGTTGCCGCACTTGGAAAAGCATTCGGCGGAACGACAGACAATGAGATCAACCGTATCGGATACAGTAAATTTGCACTGATCATTGCGGTGTTATTTGTGATCTTCATTCTGATCACCTGTCTGTGCATCAAAGAGAAATCAACGGTCGATATGAAGAACGCTTCCATCGGTGAGATGTTTCGGGCGCTGATCCAGAATGATCAGGCAATGACAGTTGTAGTTGCAATCGTAATGATCAATACGGCCTTATATATCACCCAGCAGCTGGTTTACTTTTTTTTAAAATATGATTTCAGCCCAAGTACTTATCAGGGAGATTTTACGCTGTTTAATATGGTCGGCGGCGGATGTCAGATTTTGGCGATGATGATCCTGTTTCCGGTGCTCCGCAGATTCATGGACACGATTAAAATTTTCTATACCTGTTTTGGAATGGCAGTGACCGGATATATTTTGATCATTATCATTTCCGCAACCGGAACAAGTTCTGTTGGATGGCTGTTTATCCCGGCGGCATTTATTATGTCAGCAGTCGGTGTGCTGAATGTAATTATCACTGTCTTTCTGGCAAACACAGTAGATTATGGTGAGTTTAAAAATAGCCGGAGAGACGAATCCGTCATTTTTTCCATGCAGACGTTTGTTGTAAAGCTTGCCTCAGGAATCGCAGGATTTATATCTTCGATGGTTTTATTTGTGTTCCATATCAGTTCAAACAAAGAGGCGGTTGTAACGGAACCGATCGCAGCATCTTCCCGGATGGGACTGCGTTTATCCATGACGATCATTCCAATCGCTGTGCTGGTGATCGGATTTATCGTATTTAAGAAACGTTATATTCTGACAGACCGGAAGTTAGCGGAGATCTCCACAGAGTTAGAGAAAAAACATCAGAATTAAAAGAGGAGAAAATCATGATTCAGACAGCAAATGATATTTTTGTGTTACATACAGCACAAACGACCTATGCGTTCCGCAAATTGCCGACAGGGCAGTTGGAGCATTTATATTATGGAAGAAAAATCCATGTGTGTGAGCCTCTGGATGAAAATGCGGTCGCACCTTTGATCGAAAAACATACCTTTCAGCCGGGCAACAGCTGTGTCTACGACAGGGAGCATGACGCCTATACGTTAGAGGATCTGTGTCTGGAAATGTCCGCTTATGGAAAGGGAGATATCAGGGAGCCGTTTGTGGAACTTATCTATGAAGATGGAAGTTTTTCCTCGGATTTTGTGTATGAATCGTCTGTCCGGTTTGAGGGAAGAGAGGCGAGAGATGCAGAGGATGCATTGCCAGCTTCCTATGATGAAAAAAATCAGGTGGAACATCTCTGTGTGACGTTAAAAGACAACAATTCTGCTTTGAAATTAGAACTTCATTATTATATTTATGAGGATTGTGATGTGATCACAAGAAGTGCAAAACTCATCAATGACGGTGAAAATGCAGTGCAGATCCGGCGGCTGATGAGCTGTCAGGTCGATTTTCCAACATCGGATCATGTGTTTACCTCCTTTCATGGCGCGTGGGCGAGGGAGATGCGAAGATGGGATGTCCCGGTGGCAGCAGGGAAATACGTAAATGCTTCTTATACCGGAACTTCCTCAAGCAGAACGAATCCGTTTGTGATGTTAAGTGGGAGAGAGACCACGGAGGATACCGGGGACTGCTATGGATTCAATCTTGTATACAGCGGAAACCATTATGAGGCGGTCGAAGTGAACAGCTATGGAAAAACAAGGTTTGTCTCTGGAATCAATCCGCAGAATTTTTGCTGGCAGCTTCCGGCAGGGGAAAGCTTTGAGGCACCGGAGGCAGTGATGGCTTATTCCAAAGCCGGCTACAATGGGATGAGCCAGTGTATGCACCGCTTTGTACGGGAACATATTGTGCGTGGTGCGTGGAAGAAAAAAGTGCGCCCGGTATTGCTGAACAGCTGGGAAGCCGCGTATTTCGATATCAATGAGAAAAAACTGCTCCAGCTCGCAAAAGCCGGAAAAGAAGCAGGGATTGAACTGTTTGTGATGGACGATGGATGGTTTGGTCACAGGGACAATGACCGTTCGTCGCTTGGAGACTGGAAGGTGAATACGAAAAAGCTTCCGAACGGGTTGGCTGGTCTCTGCAAAAAAATCAACGATCTTGGTATGGATTTTGGCATCTGGGTAGAGCCGGAGATGGTGAACGTGGACAGTGAACTTTATAAGGCGCACCCGGACTGGGCGATGTATATTCCGGGCAAAAATCATTCCGAGGGAAGAAACCAGCGGCTGCTCGACCTGAGCCGGGCAGAGGTGCAGGACTATATCATTGGGCAGATGAGTGACCTGTTCTCATCTGCCAATATCGCCTATGTGAAATGGGATATGAACCGGATCGTGACCGATTATTATTCAAAGATACTTCCACCGGAGCGGCAGGGGGAGGTGGCACACCGTTATGTGCTTGGACTCTACCGGTGTATGAAGGAGTTGACAGAGCGATTCCCGGAAATTTTATTTGAGGGATGTGCAGCAGGCGGCAACCGGTTTGATCTTGGAATCTTATCGTATTTCCCACAGATCTGGGCGAGTGATGACACAGACGCACTGTGCCGTGCGGAGATTCAGACCGGATACAGTTACGGTTATCCAATGTCCGTGGTGAGCGCACATGTCTCATCCTGCCCGAATCACCAGACGCTCCGAATGACACCACTTGAGACAAGATTTCAGGTGGCAGCGTTTGGAATCTGCGGATATGAATGTAATTTCTGCGATATGAAAAAAGAGGATTTCGATGCGGTAAAAGCGCAGATCGCACTTTATAAAGAGTGGCGCAAAGTGCTGCAGACTGGTTCTTTTTACCGGGGAAGAAATTTTTCGGATCAGGGCAGCACCGGCAGTTTGTCAGGTCCGCTGACCGGAAATATTCAGGAGTGGACGTGTGTATCGGAAGACCGGGAAAAAGCGGTTGGCTTTCTGATGCAGAAACTTGTGTCGCCGAACACGCAGTTTGAATATTATCGTCCGAATGGGTTAAACCCGGAAGCCAGATATCATTTTTACAATCGTAGTTTAAAATATAATGTAAAAGAGTTCGGCGATCTTGTAAACACCGTGGCTCCGGTGCATATCAGGCAGGATTCTGTCGCACATAATCTGATCGCAAAGTTTGTGAAAATGGATGGTGAGGCAGAAGATTTCTGTGCATATGGCGATGCACTCATGTATGCCGGAGTAAAATTAAAGCAGGCATTTGGAGGCACCGGCTACAATGAACAGATAAGGCATTTCCCAGACTTTGCATCCAGGATGTACTTTATGGAGCAGATGAACGATTGACGGAGTGAAAAATTTGGAGGTGCGTTTCTTCCATGGCTTCTGTGTGTTGATAGAAATGAAATGACAAGAGGGGCTCTGTGAAAATATTGTGAGGATTGTGTAAATTTATCCATGGTTCGTTTTAGACTTTAAGTTTATGTACATTCATAAATGGACGTCTGGCTCTCTGTGTCCGTCTACGGAAAATTCTCTGCAACTTTATTTAGCGCAAGTAAATGTCAGAATCAGCATCGTTTATTGTAGGGCAAAAATTAAAAAATACCCGGATAATTTTTGCCCTACTTCTCTGCTGATTTTCTGACATGTAACTTGCGCACAATAAAGTTGCAAAGAGAGTTTTCCGTAGACGGACACAGAGAGCCAGACGTCCATTTTTTGAATGAACATAAACAATCGAAGAAGTCTAAAACGAACCATGGATAAATAAACAATCCGAGCTATTTTCACAGAGCCCCTCTTGCCATTTCATTTTTTATTGTACGTTAAAAGCCATGGAAGAAACGCACCTCCAAATTTTTCATTCGGTCAATCGTTTTTTCGCTTCGTTGATTACATCCTGGATGAAGCCTTCTGTGTCGTCGCGGACGGTCTGCCAGTCAATGTGTTCCATGTCTGGCGAATCGAGGTCGGCGCCACGGAAGACATCCGGCAGATTTTTTTCTTTTGTGATCGTTCCGATAAAGGAAAAAGTGCCAAGCAGGTCATCGCCCTGCATGACGGAAAGGTTTTTGACATTTATTTCGCAACCGTTGTCGTCTGGCTGGGTGGTGATATAGCCGCTTGCTGTAAAATTGTCGCCCTGATCTGTCTCGTAGAGACAGTCCATGTAGATAAAATTCACATGGGTGACAGACGGATTGCGGACATAGGTGAGTGTCAAGCGTTCTCCATTTGGCATTTCATAACTTAAAATACAGGTTCCGGCAGCTGTTCCGTCAATGATCATGGAAGCACCTTCTGTGATATCGGACAAATCGACCTCCATACGGCTCATCCGGCACAGACCGGTCAGATACAGGGAAACGCGGATGTCATAGTCCGGGGAATCCATGCCCAAAAGCTCCCAGATAAAACCACCGGAACCCTCCGGGATCGTGACGAGGTATTCGTGGCTTTTTACATCATCGGAATCTGTTCTTGTTTTTCCGGTTTCCTCAATCTGAATCTGTCTGGTCAGTTCGATAATATTGGAGAAGTTGTCGTGAAACCATTCCTGATCAATATCATGTGTCAGCTCCGGTGCTTTTTTGAAATAAGTATTGCCGGTGGTCATGGCATAAGAAAGATTGTCTAACATTGGAACCATGAAATAAACGGTATTAGGATTCATATAAAAATCCATCTCGCCTACATTCAGCGTCAGAACATCCATATCGGAGATTATGGAAAGTTTCTTCTGCGCAAAAGAGCGCTCCCCGGAAATGTCCATGGAGGAGGAGTATTTAAAATTTTTGATATCGTTCAGGTAGGCTTTTCCCTCAAATGAGATATCCCCATTGAAGTAATCCTGGCATAATTCCATAATGTCAATGTGGTAGGCAATATAAGCCGGATCTTTCAGGGTATTCTGCATAAAATAAATGACAGACAAAAGCATTCTGGCACGTGGATTCTTAGAAATATAAACAAAACTGCAGAGAAACAGAAAAAGCAGACATGCAAAAAATATGCCACATCTGCGAAGAGGTTTTTTCTTTTTTCTGCCCGAATCTGTTTTGGTCTGCTCCATAAAAATGCTCCTGTTTTTATTTGTAATTGTCTATTCATTATAATATGAACGCAAAAAATTAACCATATAAAATGGATGATTTTTATAAAAATTTAATGTACAATATAAAAGACATAAATACGATTCTGACAGGAGAACCAGAAGATGATGAACGAATTTTGCAAGGGAGGAGGCTGCACAGCGAAGCTTGGACCGGGAATTTTGGACAAGGTATTAAAAATGATACCGAAAAAAGCTGATCCGAAGCTTTTGGTCGGTTTTGACCATTCTGATGATGCGGCAGTGTATCAGCTTACGGACGAGCTTGCAGTGGTGCAGACGCTTGATTTCTTTCCGCCGATGGTGGAAGATCCTTATCTCTTTGGAAAAATCGCAGCCACCAACGCATTGAGCGATATTTATGCGATGGGAGGAGAAGTTAAAACAGCATTAAACATTGTGTGCTTTCCGGAGAGCATGGACGCCAACATTTTAGGACAGATTTTACTTGGTGGAAATGAGAAAGTGACGGAGGCAGGCGGCGTGTTGGCAGGTGGTCATTCCATCAATGATGTGGATGTGAAGTATGGACTGTCCGTGATGGGAACGATTCACCCGAAACGTATTCTGGAAAACAATCACTGCAAGGAAGGAGATCTGCTGCTTTTGACCAAGCCGTTAGGAGTAGGGATCGTCATGACGGCATCCCGCATGAAAGCAGTGTCTGAAGAAGCCTTTGACCAGGCGGTGGAATCGATGACTACTTTGAATAAATATGCGGCAGAGATTTTTAAAAAGTACGGGATACATGCCTGCACGGACATTACCGGATTTGGATTGCTGGTACATCTTGGTGAAATGCTGGGCGAAAACTTTTCCGCAGAGGTGTGGACTTCACAGATTCCTTATATCAGGGCGTGCGAGGATTATGTGGAAGAATTTTACATCACAGCCGCAGGACAGCGCAACCGCAACCATATCGGTGCACAGGTGGCATTTGAAAATTGCAGTTTTGCGATGGAAGAGATTTTATTTGATCCGCAGACTTCCGGGGGACTTCTTGTGGCAATCCCGGAAAATGAGGCCAAAAAGGCGCTGAAGGAGATCGAAGCACTTGGACTGGACTGTGGAATAATAGGAAGAGTGACAGAGAAAAAGGAAAAGAAAATCTATGTCCTGAAATAAAGAAAATACAGCATTAGCTGCCGATTGAAAAAATGTAAATAAACAGATGGAGGCATGAAAAATGAATATTCAGATTGACGCAAAAGGAAAACAGTGCCCATTGCCGGTGATCGAGGCAAAAAATGCAATTTCCGGCATGACTGAGGCAGGAATCGTGGAAGTGACTGTGGACAATGAGATTGCAGTACAAAATCTCACCAAAATGGCAGACCACAAAGGGTTAAAAGCAAAGAGCGAGAAAAAATCCGATCAGGAATACACGGTATGGATGGAAGTGACAGAAGAGTTTGTGAAAAATAATATAAAGGATGGGAATGTTTCATCCACACCGGTCACTGAGGAAAATTGTATTCCGGACATCCGAAAGAAAAAAACAGTCGTTGTGCTCGGTGCAGACCACATGGGCGAGGGGGATGATAAGCTCGGAAAAATGCTGATGAAAGGATTTGTCTATGCGCTGACGCAGCTGGAGGAACTGCCACAGACGATTTTACTTTTTAATTCCGGTGCATATTTAAGCTGTGAAGGTTCCGACTCCGTCGAAGATTTAAAGAGCATGGAGGCGCAGGGCGTGGAGGTCATGACCTGTGGAACATGTCTGAACCATTACGGATTGACCGAAAAACTGGCGGTTGGTTCTGTGACCAATATGTATGTGATCGCGCAGACAATGATGGAGGCAGATCACATTGTAAAACCATAAAGGATAAGGAAAATGAAAAAAAATATCATTATCGTCCGCGGCGGCGGGGATATCGCCACGGGCACAATTTATAAACTGCACCAGAGCGGTTATCCGGTTCTGGTGACCGAAATTGCAAATCCGTCTGCAATCCGGCGTCAGGTTGCATTTTCGGAGGCGGTCTATGAGAAAAGTTACACTGTGGAAGGCGTTACATGTTATTTTGCAGAGAATTTGACACGGGCATATGAACTCCTGAAGCAGAGGAAAGTTGCGTTGATGATCGATCCGGACGGAGCGGTGATCCGGGAGGTGAAACCGGCGGCAGTGGTCGACGGAATCCTTGCAAAGAAAAATCTTGGGACTACAATGGATATGGCACCGTTTACGGTTGCATTAGGTCCCGGATTTACGGCGGGGGTGGACGTGCATGCGGTTGTTGAGACAATGCGCGGACATAAGCTTGGCAGAATTATTTATGAGGGAAATGCGATTCCGAATACCGGGATTCCGGGTGCTATCGCAGGTGTTGCGAAAGAGCGCGTGATTCATGCGGAGTGCGCAGGTATTTTATATGGAGAAAAAAAGATTTCCGATTACGTGCAAAAAGACGAAGTGATCGCCTTCATTTATCCGGATACGCAGGGGAAGGATGCTTCCGGGCAGGAGAAAAAAGACGGTGCATTTGCTGTGAGAGCCACCATTTCCGGGATTCTCCGTGGACTCATCCGGGACGGTTATCCGGTGACAAAAGGATTTAAAATTGCAGACATTGATCCGAGAGAATCCGAGTATGAAAACTGTTTTACAATCTCGGATAAGGCAAGATGCATTGCAGGAGGTGTGTTAGAAGCACTGCTTCATGCGGGAATCCTTCCAGAGTGATGGAAATAACGCAGGTATTCAGAGAAGCTGACAGAGGGAAAGGCAGGAACGGTTGCAATGATATACTTTGACAATGCCGCAACTACTTTGCAGAAACCAGAGGAGGTTGCACAGGCGGTAAAAGAATCATTTTCTTATATAGGCAATGCAGGAAGAGGGGCGAATGAGGCTTCTCTTTTTACATCCAGATTGATTTTTCAGACACGGAAACAGATTGCAGAGCTGTTTCATATGAAAGATGGAGAACAGTCTCTTGGGGCAGAGCGTGTGGTGTTTACTATGAATGCGACCGAGAGTTTAAATATTGTGCTGAAAGGACTATTGCATCCGGGCGACCATGTGATCACCACTGAGATGGAGCACAACAGTGTTCTGCGTCCGCTTTATGAGCTTGAGGAGAAGGGCATCGGTGTCACAATCGTTTTCTGTGAGAAAAATGGAACAATTTCCTGTGAAAAAATAAAGCAGGCAATCGGTAAAAACACAAAAGCAATCGTGTGCACGCATGCTTCCAATGTGACAGGTGATGGAAATGATATCGCACAAATTGGAACTTTATGTGAAAAATATAATCTATATTTTATTTTAGATGCCTCTCAGACAGCAGGAACAATCGAGATTGACATGGAACAGAATCATATTTCTGCAATTTGTTTTACTGGGCATAAAGGACTGTTTGGTCCGCAGGGAACCGGTGGGATCGCACTGGCAGATGGAGTGTGTGTAAAACCGCTTTTATCCGGTGGAAGCGGCGTACATTCATTTGAGAGAAAACATCCCATGGAGCTGCCGGCTGCGCTGGAGGCAGGAACGCTGAACGGACATGGGATCGCAGGACTCCATGCTGCTCTGGACTGGATCAAAAAGACCGGGATCGCAGCTATCCATGAGAAAGAAATGGCGTTAGCTGAACAGTTTCAGCGAGGAATTGAAACAATTCCGGGCATTCACATCTACGGAGGAGAAAAACGGGTGGCAGCGATCGTATCGTGTAATCTGGCGGATCTTGATTCCGCTTATGTCAGTGACTGTCTTGCAGAAAATTATGGGATTGCGACAAGGGCGGGGGCGCATTGCGCACCTCAGATACACACTCATTTTGGCACAGAAAAACAGGGCATGGTACGATTTAGTTTCTCCTGTTTTAATACGACAGAAGAGGTGGAGAAAGCAGTCAGGGCGATGCAGGATATTGCAGCGGAAAACCGTGGAAAAGTGACGGCATATGTCGGAGCCGGAGGAAAGACGTCAAGTATCCGAAAGCGTGCCGAGACATTGCGCGCAGAGGGAAAAAGAGTTTTGATCCTTACGACAACTAAAATGATGGTGCCACAGGAGCAGGAGATATTTACAGCGTATGAGCAGACCGGGCAGGAGAGCGTAATATCAGCTACAGCGTCCGTCTGGCAGGAGCGCAGGGCAGCAGAAAAGCAACTGAAAGAGCGGGTACAGTCTGTCCTTGACACATACGGCTGCTGTGTCGCAGGGAGCCTGATCCCCGACACGGAAAAGTTTGGAATGCTGCCGGAAAAGCTGATGGAGGATCTGCTATATCTGGCAGATGAGATTCTGATCGAGGCGGACGGTTCCGCACATATGCCGGTTAAAGCTCCGGCGGAGCATGAGCCGGTTCTGTTTCCCTACATGGATGAAGTTGTCATTGTCATGGGGGCACATGCGATTGGAAAACCACTGCGGGAAGTGTGCCACAGAGTCGACTATGCAAAAGAACTTTTAAAATGTGATGCCGACAAGATTGTGACAGCGGCGGATCTCAAGACACTTGCAGAGCAGGGATACGCGATTCCAATTCAGAAACAATATCCATGGATGAAAATTTCGAAAGTAACAGGAAAAGATATCCGAAAAAATCAGATATGATAAAACATTAATTTTTATATCAAATGCTTCTTGACATTAGAACTTTAATACGATAAACTAACAAACAAATAAGAAACAGAATAAATCGTTGAGCAAAGAGAGTACTTGATAGGATGCTTTACAGAGAGTCAGCGGTGGGTGGAAAGCTGATAAGATACTATATAAGGAATGGGTTTGTGAGAGCAAAGCGAAACAGCAGAACGGTTGGAGTAGCGGATGCCGTGTCCTCACGTTACAGGGGTATGATATAATGAGCGCAAGTGAGAAGAATGCATTTATGCATTCGGCGAACGGCGAATGTCGATCATGAAGCTTTGCTTCATGATATAATAAAGACTGCCGAGCGAAGCGAGTGTAGATCACGATCATGAACTGTAAGTTCATGATATAATGAATGCAAGTGAGAAGAAATGATAGCTGGCGTTTAAGTATCGGAATGAGATGAGACATGATTGGTGGCGGATTTTCCAAGAGATTGGAAAGTCCGTTTTTTGTAGTTCAATTTTCTACAACATAGAAGAACAACATGTTTCATGAAGATGGGTGGCACCACGAAGAAATATCGTCCCTGACCAGAGCAAAAATCTGGCCGGGGATTTTTTTATGTAATAGGAAAAAGAAAGGATGAGGTTATGAAGCGGATTTATAAGGTGTATAAGAAGACAGTGAGTATTGTAAATGAGACATCGACTGCAATGTATGAAAATCTGGTGAGCACGGAATCTGGAATTCCAAAGAAAGGTTTTTTGCTGGAAAGTTATGATAAAAATTATGACCGCTACACGTTTATGGGAGTGGAACCGGAGGAGATTATTACATCGGAAAAGGATAGTCTTGTGATTACCTACCGGGACGGTACGAAAAAAGTGAAAAAGGGAAATCCACTGGAACTGTTAAAAGAATATTACAGCAGCTTTGAAGTACAAAAGGAAAACGAAGAACTGAACTTTTCCGGTGGGCTTGTCGGAAATCTCGGATATGATTTTGTGAGGTATACAGAGGACATCCCGGATGATAACCCGGATGAAATCGGAATTGAGACCATCCAGCTTATGTTGATGAAAGAGTTTCTGATCGTGGATCAGGTGGCGGAAACGTTAACGGCAGTGATTTTGGAGACACCGGATATAGAAGGGGAAAAAAGGGCAAAAAAGGCAGCGGAGGAACTGATTGAAAAAGTCATGACTGAACACGCCGAAAAACCGGTAGAGCTGCAACAGGACGGAGTGATTATTCATAAATCAGATACGTTGGAACAATATAGTGAGAAGGTCAATAAAATCAAAGATTACATCCGGGAGGGACATATTTTCCAGACAGTGTTATCGCAGCGGTGGATAATTGAGACAGAGCAGGAAGGCTTTTCTTTATACCGCGAGTTAAAAGAATTAAACCCATCGCCGTATCTATATTATTTTGACTTTGGAACATTTGAAGTGATCGGAAGTTCACCGGAGATGATTGTAAAACAGCAGGGAAAACGCGTTTTTACCTGTCCGATTGCAGGGACAAGACCAAGAGGAAAAACGGCCGAGGAAGACGAGGCATTGAAAAAGGAACTATTGTCGGATGAAAAAGAAAAAGCGGAACACGTGATGTTGGTCGATCTTGCAAGAAACGATATGGGGCGTATCAGTGAATTTGGAACAGTCAAGGTCACAGATTTTATGAATGTACAGAAATATTCCCATGTCATGCATATTGTTTCCATGGTAGAGGGAAGAAAAAAAGGAGAATTTCATCCACTTGACCTGATCGCCTCCTTTTTACCGGCAGGAACGTTAAGCGGCGCTCCAAAGATCCGGGCAATGGAGATCATTGATGAATTAGAGAGCGTAAGAAGAGGACTTTATGGTGGTGCAACCGGATACATTGATTTTTCGGGAGATATGGATTTTTGTATCACGATCCGCACGATGATCAAAAAGCAGAACAAAGTGTATCTGCAGGCAGGAGCCGGGATCGTTGCAGATTCCGTACCACAAAAGGAATACGAGGAGTGCTGTAACAAAGTGATGGCGCTTGCAAAAACACTTGTGAAGGAGGAAAACTTATGATTTTGCTGATTGATAACTATGATTCTTTTACTTACAACCTGTTTCAGTATATCGGGACATTTACAAGTGATATCCAAGTTGTCAGAAATGATAAAATCACAATTCAGGAGATCCGTGAATTAAAACCGGAAAAAATTGTTCTTTCACCGGGACCCAAAAGTCCGAAGGAAGCCGGTATCTGCATGGACGTTGTAAAAGAGTTTTATGACAGCATTCCAATCCTTGGAATCTGTCTGGGACACCAGTGCATCGGAGAAGCGTTCGGTGGTGTTGTCTCTTATGCAAAAGAACTGTTCCATGGAAAACAATCCGAAATCACCCATGATGGGCAGGGGATTTTTAAAGGAATCAATTCTCCGGTGAAGGTGGCAAGATATCATTCCCTTGCAGTACAAAAAGAATCACTTCCGGAATGTCTTATTGTGACGGCAGAGACGGAAGATGGCGAGATTATGGCAGTCAGACATAAAAAATATCCGGTGTATGGATTGCAGTTTCATCCGGAATCCATCTATACCGAGCACGGAAAACGGATGATAGAAAATTTTCTTGGGAGGACAGCATGATTTTAGATGAGATTGTAGAGGACAAAAAGAAACGCCTGACCTGTCACAAAAAGAATGTGAGTGAGACAGAAATCAGGAGAGCGGCAGAGAGCGTGGAAAAAGTTCCACACCGCTTTTTCGATGCTTTGAAAAAGGAACAGATTTCTATTATCGGTGAATTTAAGAATGCATCCCCAAGTATTGGAAAAATTAAAAGTAAAATTAACTTAGAGGAAAGAATTAAGGCATATAATGTTTCAGTGGATGCGATTTCATGTCTGACAGAGGAGGATTATTTTCATGGAAATGTCGATTATCTGAAATACATCCGTGGTATTTCCCCACTGCCGATTTTACGAAAAGATTTTATGATCGATGAGTATCAGTTTTATGAGGCGAAGGCGATTGGGGCAGATGCCGTGTTGCTCATCGCAGCCATATTGGATGATGCACAGATGAGAGATTTTTACCAGCTTGCAAAGGAACTCTCATTGGACAGTCTGGTGGAGGTACACAATGAAGAAGAGATGGAACGTGCATTAAAACTGGATGCAGAGATAATCGGTGTAAATAACCGGAACCTCAAAGATTTTACCATTGAGCTGGACACGACAAGGCGGCTGTCCAAAATGGTTCCAGAGGAAAAAGTATTTGTGGCGGAAAGCGGGATCATCACGGATGAGGACGTCCGGTTTTTAAAGCAATGTAAGGTGGATGCATTTCTGATTGGAAGGGCACTCATGGAGGCAGAGCATCCCGCTGAGGTTGCAGCACACTGGAAGGAGTTGGCATGACAAAAATAAAAATCTGTGGAATACGAACTCCGGCAGAAGCGGAATATCTCAACCGGTATCCGGTAGATTACGCCGGGATCGTGTTATATGAAAAGAGTAAACGTTATGTCCCATTTGAAAAAATACGGGATATATTCGAAAAATTAAATCAAGACATAATAAAAATAGCAGTAGCGGTATCTCCAGATGAGAACATGATTCGCAGAGCAGCACAGGAAGGATTTGATGTGCTGCAGATTCACGGAGATTATGACAGAAGGCTTTTCCAAAAGAAGCCGGATCAATTGAAACTATGGCGGGCGGTCAATGTAGATAACGTCAATGATCTGCTACAGTTTGACTGGGAGGAAGCAAAAGCATTTGATGCCGTTCTGCTGGATGCTAAAAATTTTGGCAGTGGTCAGACTTTTGGCTGGGATTCTGTACAGAATTCGAATTTCAGAGAGCGGTTGAGAGCGCAGGGAATTTCATTTGTGTTAGCCGGAGGTCTTACAGCAGACAATGTGAGCGAAGGGATCCGCATTTTTGAACCGGACATCGTGGATGTGAGCAGTGGTGTCGAGAATGAGACCGGAAAAGATGAAGAGAAGATCAGAAGGTTCGTAGAACAGGTAAAGAACATATAAAAAGGAAAGGCAGGGTTATATATGAACAGGAAAGCATATTATGGAGAATTTGGAGGACAGTATGTTGTGGAATCTCTGATGAATACATTGGAGGAATTGGACGCAGCGTTTGAGGAGGCAATCAGGGATTCTGAATTTTTAAAGCAGTATCATTACTATTTAAAGCAGTATGTAGGAAGGGAGACACCCCTCTACTATGCAGAGCGGCTCAGTGAGGCATACGGAACAAAGATTTATTTAAAGCGGGAGGATTTAAATCATACAGGTGCACATAAGATCAACAACGTTATCGGCCAGATTCTTCTTGCAAAGCGCATGGGGAAGAAAAAAGTGATCGCAGAGACCGGAGCAGGACAGCATGGGGTTGCAACGGCAACCGGAGCGGCGCTGTTTGATATGGAATGTACGGTATATATGGGAGAAGAGGATATCAAGCGTCAGGCACTTAATGTCATGCGTATGAAAATGCTCGGAGCAAATGTCGTGAGTGTCCGTTCCGGAAGCAACACTTTAAAAGATGCAACCAACGAGGCAATCCGCACCTGGGCAAAAACGGCAGAGGATACCTTCTATATTATCGGTTCTGCGGTAGGTCCTTATCCATATCCGAAAATGGTAAAAGAGTTTCAGAGTGTCATCAGCCGCGAGGCAAAAAAACAGTTTTATGAAGTGGAAAACCGGTTACCGGATGCAGTCATGGCGTGTGTCGGCGGCGGTTCTAACTCCATCGGAATGTTTGCTGATTTTATCGAGGAAAAAGGTGTGAAACTCATTGGTGTGGAGGCAGCCGGAAAAGGAATTGAGACGGGGGAACATGCCTCTGCAATGGCACTCGGAGAGCCGGGAGTCCTACACGGTATGCGTTCCTATCTCCTACAGGATGAAAACGGAAATGTAAAGCTTGCTCATTCTATTTCGGCAGGACTGGATTATCCGGGCGTTGGACCGGAACACGCCTATCTGCGTGACACAAAGCGTGCGGAGTATGTTTCTGTGACGGACACCGAGGCAATGGATGCATTAATGGAACTCTGTGAACTGGAGGGAATCATTCCGGCGATTGAGAGTGCCCATGCGATCGCCTATGCCAAAAAATATGCCAGAGGACTGCAGGAAGCATCAGGCAGGGAAAAAGCAATGGAAAAAAGCCTGATCGTCTGCCTCTCCGGTCGTGGAGACAAGGATGTGAATACCATTGCCGATTATCTGGATGGCAAGGGATACCTCAACTAGAAAGGAGAAAGAAAGCAATGAATCGAATCGAAGAGAAGTTAAAACAGATAAAAGAAAAGAAACAGAAGGCTTTTATTACATATACGACCGCTGGATTACCAGATTTAGAAGGAACGAAAAGACTGATCAAGGCACAGGAGAAGGCAGGTGTTGACCTGATCGAACTTGGCGTGCCGTTTTCTGACCCGGTGGCGGATGGTCCGGTCATTCAGAATGCATCTTACCAGGCAATCTGTAAGGGTGTCACATTGAAAAAAGTGTTTCATACTGTAGAACAGATGCGTGAGGAAGGCGTGCAGATTCCGATTATTTTTATGATGTATTACAACACAGTGCTTCATTATGGCGTGAAAGAGTTTGTAAAAAAGTGTAACGAGGCAGGCGTGGATGGACTGATTATTCCGGATCTCCCACTCGAAGAACAGGACGAAATCAATGAGTACCTGAATCTGTCTGATGCCACAATTCTTATCCAGCTTGTCTCCCCGGTTTCCGGTAAACGGATTCCGAAAATCCTTGAGAATGCGAGAGGATTTGTGTACTGTGTATCTTCCATGGGTGTCACCGGGCAGTCGGCTACATTCCATCGGGAAGTCATTTCCTATCTGAGACAGGTGAAAGAGATGTCCAAAATTCCGGTCATGATGGGATTTGGTATCCGGGAAGCACAGGATGTCGCACCGATGAAAGATATCATTGACGGGGCGATTGTCGGTTCGCATTTTATCACACTGTTAGAAGAGAACAATTTCAGTACCATTGCGGCTGCAAATTACTGTAATAAATTTAAACAGGATTTAAATAATTTATAAAACATAGAAAAATAGACAACTTTACAAGGTAATCTGTATCAAAGAAGAGCGAGGAAAAAATTATGGATATCAAAGAAGCAATTGCAAAAGCAGCAGACAGGATTGATTTATCAGAGGCAGAAGCCAAAAGTGTCATGGAGATCATGTTAAGCGGAGAGGCAACACAGGCACAGATCGCTGCATTTTTAACTGCGCTGCGCATGAAAGGGGAAACGTTAGACGAGCTGGTTGGTCTTGCATCGGTGTTGCGGGATAAGGCAGAGACGATCGCACCGGAGGCGGAAAACTATGTCGATCTGGTAGGAACCGGCGGAGACTGTACCTATACCTTTAATGTTTCCACAACATCGGCATTTGTGGTGGCAGCGGCAGGACTTCCGGTTGCAAAGCACGGAAACCGTTCTATTTCATCCAGATCTGGCGCAGGAGATGTGCTGGAGGCACTTGGTGTTAATATCACGGCAGAGCCGGAACTTGTGAAAAAATGTGTGGATGAGGTCGGAATAGGCTTTATGTTTGCACAGCTTTTTAACAAATCCATGAAATACGTTGGCCAGGCGCGCAAAGAGATGGGAATCCGCACGGTCTTTAATATTTTAGGACCACTTGCCAATCCTTCCCGCGCAAAAAATATGGTGGTAGGTGTCTACAGCCCGAAACTCACAGAGCAGGTTGCAAAAGCGATGGCAAGACTTGGCGTGGAGCGTGCGTTTGTGGTGTCCGGTGCAGACCACATGGATGAGATCACTCTGACCGGAGCAACCACGGTGTCTGAGATCAAAGACGGCGAAGTTACGACGTTTGAGATTACACCGGAACAGTTTGGATTAAAAAGCTGCAGTCTCTCTGAATTGCAGGGCGGTGATGGTATGGAAAATGCCAAAATTACAAAAGCTGTCCTTACAGGAGAGGAAAAGGGAGCAAAACGTGACATCGTTTTATTGAATGCCGGAGCAACTCTTTATATTGGAGGGGTTGCGGAATCCATCGCAGAAGGTGTAAAATTAGCGGCAGAGACGATCGACACAGGGGCAGCTTACAAAAAATTAGAAGAACTTGTCACTGTGTCGAACCGCTAAAAAGAAAGACAAAGCGAGGGACAAACAATGATTCGATTTAATAGTGACTACACAGAAGGATGTCATCCGGCAATTTTACAGAAACTTGCAGAGACAAACATGGAGCAGACAGCAGGCTATGGAGAAGATGAGTATTGTGAACAGGCGCGGGAACTGATCCGGAAGGCATGTGGGGATGAGCGTGTGGATGTGCATTTCCTGGTGGGAGGTACACAGACGAATGTCACTGTGATCTCAGCTGCATTAAAGCATTATCAGGGAGTGATCACGGCAAAAACAGGGCATATCAATGTCCATGAGACAGGCGCTCTGGAGGCATGCGGCCATAAATGCCTGTGTATTGAAACACCAGATGGAAAGCTGACGGCTGAGCAGATCGCAGCGTACACAGATGCACATTTTGCAGACGAGAGTTTTGAACATATGGTACAGCCGAAAATGGTGTACATTTCCAATCCGACAGAGATCGGAACGATTTATAAAAAGGCGGAACTGGAAGCAATTTATCAGGTGTGCAAAAAGCGTGGGCTCTATCTTTTCATGGATGGGGCGAGACTTGGCTATGGACTGATGTGCAAGGAAAATGATCTGACACTTTCTGATATCACAGCCAACACAGATGTATTCTATATCGGCGGAACAAAAGTGGGAGCACTTTTTGGAGAGGCAGTTGTGATCCGCAATGAGGAACTGAAAAAAGACTTCCGTTACAATATCAAGCAGCGTGGCGGTATGCTGGCGAAAGGCAGACTGCTTGGAATCCAGTTTCTGACCTTGTTTGAGGAAAACCGGTATTTTGATATTTCCGCACATGCAGCACGATTAGCGGAAAAGTTAAAAGACGAATTAACAAAAATGGGAGTGAAATTCTATATTGATTCTCCGACTAATCAGCAGTTTCCAATTCTGCCGGATGCTGTGCTTGCGGAACTGAAAAAGAAATATAGTTTTGCTTATCAGGAGCGTATGGATGAGACACACAGTGCAGTCCGTTTTTGTACCTGCTGGGCAACGAAAGAGGAAAATGTGGATATGCTGCTTGCAGATATTCGTGAGCTACTTGCCTGATTGAAGGAGTATACTAAAAAAAGACTGATTTATTCAGAAAATTTAAATGAAAATGAATATGCAGATCAGTGAAAATGGGAGAAATGCAGCATGTCAGACAGAAAAAACATTTTACTCATCGCAACAGGCGGTACAATTGCATCCAAAAAATCAGACAACGGATTAAAACCACAGATCTCACCGGAAGAACTGATGCAGTATATCCCGCAGGTGAAAGATATCTGTGATTTTCATGCTGTCCAGCTTATAAATCTGGACAGCTCGAACATGGAACCGAAACATTGGAAAATGATGGTGCATACCATCCGTGAAAATTATGAAAAATACGATGGCTTCGTCATCGCCCATGGTACGGACACAATGGCATACACTGCGGCGGCACTTTCCTATATGATACAGAATTCAAAAAAACCGATCGTGATCACCGGCGCACAGAAACCGATCGACCTTGAGATCACCGATGCAAAATCAAATCTGCTTGACAGTTTTTTATATGCATCCGATGAAAACTCGCAGGGGGTTCAGATCGTTTTTGATGGAAAAGTCATTGCCGGAACGCGAGCAAAAAAAGTCCGTTCAAAAAGCTACAATGCATTTTCTAGCATTGATTTTCCATGTCTTGCCATGATCCAGGATGGCAATATCATGCGTTACATTCCACCGGTTCCGTATGAAGAGGAAGTACAGTTTTATGAGGAACTGGATGAAAATGTGTATCTGATCAAGATGATCCCGGGAATCAAGCCGAGAATTCTGCGCAGTGTCTTTGAAAATTACGACTGCATTATTGTAGAAAGCTTTGGGGTGGGTGGTATCCCACGATCGATCGCAGATGATTTCTATAAGCTATGCCAGGAGTTCCCGGATCGACTTGTGGTGATGTCTACACAGGTCGCACATGAGGGCAGCGATATGACGGTCTATGAAGTGGGGCACGATATGAAAAAATATTGCCGCTTTCTCGAATCTTACGATATGACCTTGGAATCTGTCATTGCAAAAGTGATGTGGATGTTAGGCAACCGGGAGGCATTAGGCGGTAATTTAGAAGACATCTTTTATCAAAATGTGAACTATGATGTCATTTTCGGGAAAAACAGGAAGTGCTGACAGAAGTATCATCTCCCGGACAGCCCAGAGGGAAGAGAGAGGGGCGGCATGAATCTGCGTGTCCCCTGTAGGCTATACTATTGATTGGCTTTGAGAATTTTTACATCATCCAAAGATACACCAGAGAAAGCAGCAATTTCTTCCAGGGAAAAATTGTTAGTTTTCAACATACGTTTGGCGATTTCAATTGCCGCATGTTTTTCACCCTCTGCAAAACCGTATTCATACTCAGCTTTCCGTAACTTCTTTTCTTCCAATTCTTTATCATACTCAAAAATACTCATACTGATAACCTCATTTCGGTTTCGGGCAAGAAATTCCGCCAGAATCCCTTCCCGGATGCATTCGTCCACAGCACGTTTTACAGCCTGATTTAAAGGCATGTCTGACGCATAGTGGCGCACTCTGGCAACATACTGTGCATATTCTTTTAACATACTGCAATGCTGCATCAACTCTGCATTGTGTCCTTCATTGACATTCAAAACAGTAACAATTAATTCGAGCTTTGGTTCACCTGACAGATGTTCAAATGCTGAGGAAAGCCGAAGCTCTGTACAGTCAGCAATTGCCGTCGAACCATTGTAAAACTCGATAAAATTTGGTGCAGGGATTTTCTGTAAGGTGGAAGAGTACAGAGATTTCTTATCCACAAGTTTCTGATATTCACTGCAAATATAAAACAGATCACGAAGAGGCATATTGGGATTGTATGTTGACTGATGCTCATACAGATATAAATTGGTATCCATAATAAATGCCAGATCGTTTTTCATCCCCATATAAATAGCATTTTCTAATGTCACAATTTCCAACTCTTCCGGGTTTTTATAATCACTTTGATTGACCGCATTGTAAAGTGAGAGCAGATTCTTCCGGTCAGAAAATAACATACGAAAAACGGTGTCCTTGTAGTTCCTGTTTGCTGTCGGTGTTTTAACGGTGAAGTTTCGCTTTGCTCTGTTACGGTTTCTTTTACATTTTGCCAAAATTGTTTCCTCCTGATATGTGGCAGAACAGCCTATGTTTAAAACGGTTCTCTGCTTGCAGGAGAATAACAACTGTTTATGATTCCAAGTTCATTTCGTCTCCTGCTTTTCAATTGTTGATGGGTAACAAAAAGCATAGATACGAATGAAGTACGCAGATTATTTTGGGTTAATCTGTCGTTCTTAGAATATAGATGACAAAAATGTCATGAAGATTTTGTAAAATATGCTTTTAGTCATTGTAACACAGAAATTATATGGGAAGCAAGAAAAATTGGCTGTTTACTTCAACTTTTTTGTAGAGTAAAATAATAAAATTATAATTAGTGAAAATTTTGGGGGAAAGATTTGCATCTTATGATCGTTGGTATCATAATGGTGCAAAGGATACTTTGGAAAGGTGGTTTAGATATGAAATTTGGACCGATTGAAATCAAGGATAAAAGTAATCGGACGATTGTACTGAGAAATGCAACGCCGGAAGATGCAGAAGATTTAATCACGTACTTAAAAGTCACCACAGCGGAAACACCATATCTGATCCGGGAACCGGAAGAAGTTGTCATGACACAGGAGCAGGAGACAGCGTTTATCAATAATTGTCTGAATTCGGACAGATCCTTAATGTTAATTGCAACGTTGGATGGAAAACATATCGGAAACTGTTCTTTCAATCCGGTTGGAAACTACAGGAGATATCTGCACAGATGTGAAGTGGCAATTGCTTTGTATCAGGAATTCTGTGGATGCGGTATCGGAAAAGTCATGTTGGAAACGGTGCTGAAAGCAGCAAAAGAGATTGGATTTGAACAGGCGGAGCTTGAAGTGATCTCGGATAATCAAAATGCAATTACATTGTATGAAAAACTGGGATTCCAGAAATATGGCACATTTCCAGATAACATGAAATATGCAGACGGACATTATGCGTCTGCAGACTGGATGATGAAAAAATTATAATTGCTGAAATATATTTTAGATAGGTTAAGATGATATGGACTTGAGAGTGTTGCGCTACTTTTTGACAGTGGCAAGAGAACAGAGTTTTACAAAGGCGGCTGAACAATTGAATATCACGCAGCCGACGTTATCCAGACAGCTTGCAGCGCTTGAGGAGGAACTTGGTGCAAAGCTTTTTAACCGCGGAGGACACCAGATCACGCTCACAAATGAGGGACTGCTCTTAAAAAGGCGTGCACTTGAAATCGTAGATTTAGAGGACAAGATCGTCAGTGAGTTTAAAGGAAATAACGATTCTATCGAGGGAAAAATAACGATAGGATGTGGCGAGTTTCTGGCAGTGGAATCGCTGGCAAAAATCTGTAGAAGCTACGGGGAAAAATATCCGTTAGTGCAGTTCGCAATCCACACCGGAACGGCGGACAACGTTCTGGAAATGATGAACAAAGGGCTGGTGGACATCGGACTTTTTTTAGAACCGGTCAATACGCAGGGACTTGATTACATTCGAATGCCGGAAAAGGACCATTGGGTGGTAACAATACGGCCGGATGATCCGCTTGCAGAGAAAGAGGTCATCACGAAAAACGATCTGCTGGATGTGCCGCTGATCCTGCCGGAGCGCATGAATGTGCAGAGTGAGTTGGCAAACTGGTTCGGAAAGGATTTCGGGAAACTTCATATTGCATTTACGAGCAACTTGGGAACCAATGCGGGAGTGATGGCATTGTATGGGCTTGGGTATCCAATCTCTATTGAGGGAGCAGCGGGGTACTGGCGGAAAGATCTGGTCGTTCAGAAAAGGCTTTCTCCGGAACTTAAAACCAGCACAGTCATTGCGTGGAGACGGAACATTCCGTACTCGCCGGCGGTGAGCAGGTTTATCGAAGAACTGAACCAGGAAATTGAAATAGAACTAAAAAAGGAACCTATATAAAACAGATTCCTTAAATGAGGGGAAATCCCTGTCGAAGAATGGAAGTCCAGTTACTTTTCTGATTGAGAAAACGGACGATGATTACAGTCTGTTTTTCTTCATCAATCGTATAAAAGGCAAGGTAATTATTGATTATCACAAAACGAAAGCTATAGCTTGTCAGTACCGGATCATCTACCAGAGCAAAGATATAAGAAAAATTATGAAAAATAGATCGAAGTAATTAATAAATGAAGTCCTATATGGTATAATAGTCAGCAGATGATATCCATTTGCTGATAAAAATTAGTAAATATATAAATGTTTTTGTTTAGTATTGAGGAGAGTGAATAAAAAATGAGTAAATTTATTGTGGCGGAAGAATTGGAAAAAGTGAAAGATAAGGAAACACAAAAATTATTAGAGGAAGTTATTTCGTGTTATTCAAATGGTAATTATAGGGCAACTATAGTTACATTGTATACAACTATGATGTATGATTTGTTAAAAAAAATAAATGTTTTGTCCGATTATTATGACATTCCAAAGGCAAAGGCGTTGCTTGCTGAAATTAGTACTAAAAAAAAGAATGCTCCAAAATCTCCACAATGGGAGGATGCATTACTACAAGGAATAAAAAAAATAAATTTGGTTTCCAATGAAGAATATGATGAATTGCAGAATTTAAAAACAAATCGAAATTATGCAGCACATCCCATTGTATCTTTAAAAAGTGATAATACCATTGATTATTATGAAATGAAAAGTATAAGCAGAGAGACTGCAGCTGATATGATAAGGAAGGCTTTTGAAATTGTATTTTTGAGAGATCCGGTAATTGCGATTAATATTAATGAAAAAATAGAAAATGATATTAAAAATTTTTATGATACAAATGGAACTGTGGGATTAGAGGATTATTTATGCACAAAATATATACGTAAAATGACTACTAAACCTAAGGAAATGTTATTTAATTTTTTATGGAAAATGTCATTCGCAAAAGATGATTTTGAGTATAGGCAAGCATATGTTACTTCATTATACACATTATGCAAAAGTGATGTAAACTATTTTTCAGATTATTTAAAAAATAATGAAAATTTATTTGGATTAATAAAAACTGAAAATATAAAAGCTGTCT